>Ga0325405_1000189_pt1 | contig 58743 bp, 39 predicted proteins | sample PopdelMetagenome_21_FD_205663 | JGI IMG/M metagenome (GOLD analysis project Ga0325405, IMG submission 205663) | Populus deltoides microbial communities from Bellville, Georgia, United States - Xylem-Control-R2 | ecosystem: Host-associated > Plants > Phyllosphere > Stem > Wood/Secondary xylem...
TTACCTAGCTTAATTTCCAAATCTAGCTCTCTGTGGATATGACCTCGATCTTACCGAGTTAATTGCTACATCGCACACTCGTGCACTTGCGAGTTAAAACAAGCCGATCATAAAAAGCGGTCAAGCACACACCAATCGATAATTACTTTCCTGATGAATCCTTACTTTCTCTTAGTTCAATGCCTTGGTTTGCTAAAAATATCAATTTTCTTGCAATAGGAGATTTGCCAGTTCACTGGAGTACTTAAGACAAATGAAAGTTTTTGAACGAAGTGAAGAACTTTTATTGGGATGACCCTAACTTATTCAAATATTGTCTTGATCAACTATTTCAAAGATGCATTCCTGACAATGATGTAAGTAGTGTCATTAAACTTTGTCATTCTGAAGCATGTGGGAATCATTTCTCGTCACAAAAGACAGTTGCGAAAATCTTTCAAAATGGATTTTATTGGCCCATCATGTTTAAAGACACACATGCATTCTGCAAAACTTGTGGAAATTGTCAAAAAGTTGATACTTGTAAATCCCGAGAAAAAACCAAGGCTGGATTAAATTAAATAAAATAAACTAAACTAAAAAGAAGTGGGGCCAAAAACGAATACACTTAAAGAAAATGGGGCCTAAATGCAAATAAGAAGAATTATAGAGCATAAATACTCCTATTCTCACCAAAAACAGATCTGCAGCTACGTAAAGAAAGAAAAGAGGGAGTTTTTATATCTATTTTTACAAATCAAGAGAGAAACACCAAAATTTCAAGAACCCATCCCAAATTGAGGGTTATAGGTAAAATAAACCCTTGTGGGAAAGGGATTAACAAGAAAAATTGAACAAGAAGAGAAGAGGGGAGGGTCGGTTATCATTAGAAAGAAAAGGAGGGATCACCAGGTAAGATATTCTAAACCTTGTCTTAAGAGTCATTTCAAGTCAATTATGAATTGATGCCTGGATGTTAATTTATATATCGAGTTCTTAGACTTGAATAGAGGAAAAAGTATGAGTTGTTAAAGTAAAGAACTTAATGTGTTGTGTGTAAATGGAAAGGTTGATAAATCTGGACAGTTTCGTCTCTTGAACTTCAAGGAGATTTTAGGTAGGAGAATGAAGAAATTAGGATCAAGTTCCTACATAGAAATTGTAGTTTTGGATGTTTACTAGCTAATGAAATTGGTCGTGCTCAATTTGGAATCATAGAACTCCAGTTATGGGTCACCAACCGAGACTGGTCATGACAAACCCTATAGGGTAGTAGGTCTGGTTCATTGATGTGCAATTTTGACTATCTTAGAGGCAGAATTGGATTCTTTTCAAAACATAGAACTTGTAGCCTCATGTCTTACCTTTCCAACGCCATAAATTTCACTTGAATCGGAGTTTTATAACTCCAGATATAATTAAAAATCTGAGGAGAGGTCAGACAGTAAGAGTTCAAAAATGGACAGTAACAGTTGAACAGTAACAGTCCAAGTGTATGTTGATGAGTGATTTTGACTATCTTAGAAGAAGAACAGGGTTCTTCTCAAAACATAGAAATTGTAGCCTCATGTCTTACCTTTCCAACGCCACAAATTTCACTTGAATCGGAGTTTGATAACTCTAGATATAGTTAAGAATCTGAGGAGAGGTCAGACAATAATAGTTCAAAAATGGACAGTAACAGTTGGACAGTAACAGTCCAAGTGTTTGTTGATGAGCGATTTTGACTATCTTAGAGGCAGAACTGGGTTCTTCTCAAAACATAGAACTTGTAGCCTCATGTCTTACCTTTTCAATGCCATAAATTTCGCTTGAATCAGAGTTCTATAACTCCAGATATAGTTAACAATATGAAGAGAGGTCAAACAGTAATAGTTCAAAAACGAGGCAGTAAGAGTTGGACAGTAATAGTCCAAATATAAAGAAAGGAATGATAACTAGGATTAGACAAAGAACGACAGTAATAATGAGTGAAATGAGAAAAACATGGCAGAAGTCAAGCCCAAAACATAGACTTTGACAAACTAACCTAGACAAATTAACTAGCACACGTTTTTTGACCTTTCTAACATAAACAGACCAAATTTAAAACAACCATATCTTCTTACACAAAAGTCCAATGCAATCATGGTTGGACAATCTAGAAAGAACATGTTCTGAACTTGAAATCCACCTAGATTAGTCTTGTTTTCACATGCAATGGATGACTTCAAATTCATTTGCTGTTCTGACCATAAACAGCATCAATTCCTTCACTTATTTGCATATCAACCCAAATTCAAGTAGCCCATCATCAAAAGAACCATTAAGGGCTTTTCCCATCTTCAAGTTCCAATTGTAGGCAAATAAACATCCTTGAACCAATTTAAAATTGATTGCTAATTTTTAACTCCGACGCAGCTTCAATCATTCCAATTTGACTCGTCTAGGCCCTTTGTAGTTGTTTCGCTCTCGCTCTTGTCATTGGACCATCTGAATCCTCTTACATATTAGTTTTAGCTTTACAAGATGGATTATAATTCCCATGATGCACATCAATAACCTTAGTTAGGATCACATCCCATACTGAGGGGCAAGTGCAAGAAATATGCAGAAAGATCCTTAATGATTAAAGGTGCCCAAACAAAGCTGGGGGGTATGAAAGAATCCAAACTGTTTGAGCATTCCACAAAAATAACTAATATGATGATGCTCAAAATCAAATAAAAAAAGAAAGAAAAAAGGCCCAAGCCCAACACCAGGGGGCAAAATGGACCATTTTGCAAAACAATTGAAAGGACAAAAGGTCTAGAAACAAGCACCAGTGATACTTAGTCTTGAAATCCTTTAAACATCTTTTGAGCCTATAAATATCCTTTTTCTTTGTAATCAATAGCCAAAGCCTATGTTACATGCCTAATCAAGCCCTTTCTGATCAAAGACAAGCAATCTGAATCAATAGGCATTGCTTTCTCATGTGAAACAAGCTTCATTATTCATACAAACAAAATAAATGCTTCGAAGATTGTTTCTCTAAAACCCTCAAATTAAAGTTTAAACCTTTTTTGATCAACAAAACGCCACTTCATATTTCCATCAAAAACAAAAAAAAAAGTTTCAACCCTTATGAAAACATATCCATGGAAATCGCTTAAATTCTTTTCAGAACAAGTTTGTTTGAAATTGACATCAAAATGGTTTCTATGTTTGGAATGGCTTTGAAGTTCCATTACTTTCCAAGAAAGTGATCCTTGAAAATAACCAACCTCATCCCACATGACTTCATCCCTAGAAAAAGCCCAAAACATTTGAGGACATGATCAGGCTGGAGCAATCCAATAAACATAATTAGACTGATTTTAAAATTCCCTTTCTAGAAAGACAAAGGATGTTGAACAAAACTGAAGATAAAGGTCTTTAAGCAGGAAGGTATGAAGATATAATTTAAAGATATGTTATATCTAGAGGTTAAGAGAACAAGTAATGGCTCAAGTAAGCAGAAACAGAACTGAAATTAATTAATGGAGACCCAACTCTAGAAAAGGGAAGTCCGTGAAGAAAAGGGAACCTGTATTTCTCAAGTAAGTATACATGCATAATAATACATTGCACTTGAGTCCTTATTGAGAAACTAATGAAAATTATCCTTGATGGGTTAGTAGTTTACCAACCCTATCATTTTTAGTGCGCCTTTGAGCCCTCAACCATCTCAGATAAGACGTTTTCTAGCCCTATTTCTCACCATTTTAAGAGCACCTTCGAGCTCTCAACCCAGATAATGCTCCTTTTAGCCTTATTTTTTTTCTTTTGTACTATGCTTTCTAGCCCTCACATATCAGATAATGCGTTTTCTAGCCCCATCTCATCTTTCTCTTCCAGGTGCATGTTCTAGCCATTGTCTCATAGATAATGCATTTTATAACCCCATCTTTTTCCTTTTGAGTATGTCTTTGAGCCCTCATCTTCTAGGTAATGCGTTTTCTAACCCTACCCCCTTTTGAGTACGACTTTGAGCCATCATCTCTTAGATAAGCGCATTCTAACCCTATCTTTTTCTTTTTTACTGCGCTTTCGATCCCTCATCTCCCAGGTAGCGTGTTTTATAACTTTACCTCCTTTCAAGTGCGTCTTTGAGCCATAATCTTTTAGATAGTGCACTTTCTAGCCTTATCTTCATCCTTTCTAGTGCGCCTTTGAGCCCTTATCTCTCGAGTAGTGTGTTTTCTAATCCTTCCTCTATTCGAGCATGACTTTGAACCCTTACTTCTTAGATAGTGTGGTTTTAGGCCCTATCTCATCTTTCCCTTCTAAGTGCGCTTTCTAGCCTTATCTCATCTATTCTTGGTGAGCCTTTGAGTCCTCATCTCTCATATAGTACGTCTTTAGGCCCTATCTTCTTCTTTTTAGCACGCCTTTGAGTCCTCATCTCTCTGATAGTGCGCCTTCTAGCCCTATCTCTTTTCCTATGAATGCTCCTTTAAGGTCTCATCTTCTTGATAATACGCATTTAAGCCTTATCTTATCATCCCTTCAAGACATCTCTGGCCAAATCCTTTCATCAGGTAAGTTACATTTTCCTCCTAGGCAGGTCACCCATTACAATGAGACCACTCTGAAAAATCTTTGTATTTTTCATTTGGGTAGGTTGCTCATTACAATAAGACCCTCTGAAAAATCTTTTTGTTTTTCACCTGGGCAGGTCACCCATTACAATTAGACCGCTTTGAAATTTTTTTGCATTTTTCATGTAGGACGGTCGCCCATTATAATGAGATCATTTTTAAAAACTCTTTGTATTTTTTACCTAGGCAGGTCCCCATTACAATGAAACCATTTTTTTAAAAAATCTTTGCATTTTCCACCTAGGTCAGCCGCCCATTACACTAAGACTATTTCTTAAATTTTTTGAAAATTTTTTCCCAGGTAGGTTACCCATTATAATAAGACCACTTTGAAAAAAAAAATTTCACCTAGGTCGGTCGCCCATTATAATGAGACTACTTTGAAAAATCTTCGTATTTTTTACATAGACAGGTCGCCGATTACAATAAGACCACTCGATAAACAATCTTTACATTTTTCACCTAGGCAAGTCGCCCATTACAATGAGATCATTTTGCAAAATATTTGTGTTTTTCACCTGGGCAGGTTGTACTCCATTTTACCCAAAATTGGAGAGATAATGCAAATTTAAGATCAAGTTATGTGATTATTGGACGAATCTACATAAAAATTAAGCCTAAAAACATAATTAAATTTTTAATAGGCCAATTTGATTTAATCATGGGCCAAATTAAAGTTTAATTATGTTTAAGAATTAATTTAGGTCCAATTAAATGATTTAATTAGGTGTAAAGACTTAATTATACTTTAAATGGGTTAAATTAATTTTATTAGGGGCTTTATTGATGAAAAATTAAGTTTGGGAGCCCAATTTTGTTTTAATTGAGAAAATTAGAATTTTAAGAGATCAAATTTAATCTTTACCAAGATAATTGATTAAAATCAGGGGTATAATTGTAAGGAAATCAAAGTTTTAGGGTCAATTAAGAGTTAAATTGAAGAAATTTGCAGCCAATGATCATTTTGCAAAAGGTGTTGAACTCTAGGGACTCACTTGATTGAAATCAGCGGTGAAAATTAAAGAAAATTAAAAAAGAAAATTAAAAGTTTAATGGTCAACTAAGGGTCAAATAGCATAAATCCAAGACCAAGAACCAAAATGAAAAAGGACGTTAAAATCCAGCACTGACATTGAAGTTCAATAAGGGTAAAATTGTATAAAATTGGAAGTTTCAGGTCAATTAGAGGTACAATTAAAAGAAATTAAAAAGTGGAGGACTAAATTAAAACCCTAAATCCCTAAAACAGAGTTGTTTTGAAAATAGTAAAAAAAATAGAAAAGAAAGGGGGGGCAGACAACGTGTCGTCTAGTGACTGTTCATCTTCTTCTTCTTCATTTCGATAGAAAAGGCTGCTTGAGTGACCTCCTTCCTAAGGCATTTAATGCTTCATCTCTCCACCAAATTTAACAAAACTTGCATGCAAACGATGGTCTGACATCTGACTACACCCTAATGTGGGCCTTTTTGGTCAATTGATGCCACAACAGCTGTGACACCACCCTAAAATGGTCAACCCAACCAACTTTCAACTGTCGAAATTTGACAATCCATGATAGCCACTTTGAATCAACGGTTATGATCCTTCCAGGTCGAATCAAGGGTCAAGATTCGACACCATTAAAGACAAAATATCTTTTGTCCACCCCTTTTAAATAGGGTGGGATTTCATGGCTTGAGGGAGGAGAAAATTGGGAGCAAAAATTGAAAAAAAAAAGAGAGTCTCCCCTTAGTTTTCTACCATTATCGTCTTCCCCCCTTTTTCCCCTACTGTGTTGCCAAACGCCACCACCTTAACACCGCTGTAAACAGATGCTACCAACCTCCTCCACTAACCCATCCTTTAACCGACAACAAGGGTAGCCGTCGTGAACTTCTTCCCTCCCCGCCACAAGTTTTCTCTCAAAAGCTAACGGCAGCATTAGTCGATGGCATCTCTATCCACAACTCCACCATTAGTCGACAACAAAACCAGTCGGCCACTCCTTACACGCTAGGAATTCCCTTTTCTCTACTTCGCCAAGTTCGACTCCTGCATGCAGAACAATAATTCATTCTTTATGTAGGGAACAAATTATAATTAACATGGTTGATGTGTCAAGCCAGCAACCATGTGGGCCTGGGATGGACCCATTACAGCCCAACCCAAACAACTGGGTTATGTCCAGCCCACCTAAAAAAACATAAAGAAGAAAAACAGTATGTTGGGCCACTAATCAGCCCAACTCGACTGGGTCGGGTTAAACCTGTTATGGCTAGGTTAGGTCTAGCCCAATTTATATTTAATAATAATAATAATAATAATAATAATAATAATATAATTAAATAAACAAAAAATTCCAGAAAAATGCAAGGGTTATTTCAAAATATTTTTTATTTCTCGCTTGTTTTTTCTAATAATTTTGCATAATATCGAATTGTATATTTACATTATAAAATACGGATCTAGTATTAAAATACCCGGTTTTCTTTGAAACATTTCAAATTTTTTTTGAAAATTAAAAAAAATCTCAAAACTTTTAAATCAATTTCCCTTCTCAAAAAAAAAAAAATGTTTTATTTTCGTACATATGGCTAAATCCTAATAGTTTTCTAAGCATACTATTTATAAAAAACAAAAAAAAAATGCATCTTTCTTATGTTTTTAAATGAAAAAAAATGGATATTGTAACTAGTTTATGATTATCTGTTAGGATTTGGCCAAAATATCAAAAACCCTTCACCAATCATTTTGTTCATTTTATATTAGGGTTTAGTTATAGACTTTAATATTGTGGGTGTAAAACTATACAATAAAGTATACCCTCAAATATTAAAGATAAAAAGAAGTAAATGTGATACTAGAATTTAGATCTTAGAATGGTTATGATTTAACCTGATAAGGTAGAGACTTCATCACAAAGAAAAATCTAGCTTGAACCTTAGACAAGACCAATAGAGATAGAAACACGACTTAGAATAACAATAAAACAACAATGCAGCTTACCTCATGTAGGGTGCATTAGGGGTGATGCGTCTTCCCCTTGCATAACTAGTCCCTTACTCGGACTCTCGCACACTATAGGTTTTCTAGTAACTATAATATTAGGTGGTGATTCCTGAACCTTAATCATAATTTTATGATTAAACCCATAATCCTTTCATTTCCCAACAATACCTCTCAGGAGGTGAAAAGCATGCCATTCGACTTCGCCCTGCGACAATCATATATTATCACAACTAACAATAATAATAATAAAAAAACTTAATTAACATTCTAACACAAAAACCACATGAACCTCAATTTCAAGAATATGAGGTTTTTCAATTCTTCATATGTTTGACCCAATTCAAACCATTTCCATGCATTCCTATAACCCAACAACAATAATAAATAATCGAATTAACATTATAATTCAAAAAAACCACATGAACCCTAATTTCAAGAATTGAAAATGTACATGGAATTGACAAAATGATTAAAAATAAAAAAAAATTAAGTGTCAGAGAGAGAGAGAGAGAGATGTCACCAATTCTAGAAAGAGGGAACGCTTACCACCAATGACTCTAGAGAGAGGGGAGAGAGATAGGAGGAGGAGATTTAGGGGAAATATGAGAAGTTATTAAGAATTTAGCTTATATAAGAATAAAAGAGAAAATAATTTAAGACTATAAAATTGTAAAAGTTACTTACTGAACAAAATATCTCAATCCTAATGAACATATAATTATATGTTTATCTGAATTGGATGTTCATAAAATATTTTCTCGAAATTGTATTCTTTAACAATGGTTATCTAAGATGAAAAAATATTGATAAATTCTCACTTAAAGGCACCTTACCAGCATCATCATGTATTGGAATGCAATTGATTCTTGTTCTTATTTGAGGCTCAAAATAATACAAGATAAATATTGAAATCTCTTTACTATATAAGTCTCGTATTTTAAAGTCTCAACATGCATCTTTGTTTTATCCTTTTTCTTAAAGTTGTACAAGTACCTACAAAAAGTAAATATAGATTAAATGATCAAATGTTTAAAAACACATAATAGACACTTAAGAAACAAGTAATCCCTAACCTTTTGAATGAATATATTCATATGTACTGCACATAACCTCCAACATTTGTTTCATATGATAAATGTATGGATAAATGCTTTATTGAGTTAAAGATAGAAGGAGGGAAAAACATTTCAAGATTGTAGATTGTCTCAGTATTGTTCATTTCAAGTTGTTTGAAGTGTTGGGAATGCAATTTGTTCGAGCAAACATTTCTTAAAAAGTGGTTAAATTTTATGAGTACATTTGATATCCCTTTTGATAATAATTCTCTATAAGCAATTGGAATGAGGATTTGCATAAACACGTGGTAGTTATGACTCTTCATTCCTCATAATATGTATTTCTTCATATTCACTAATCTAGATATGTTCGAAGTATATCCATCAGGAAATCGCTGACTCTTAAGCTATTCATAGATACAAAATTGTGCTTTTTTTCTAAGGCAAAAGTGGCTTTGGGATTTACAACACACACCATATCATTAAGCAACGCAACTCCATATTCCGACGTTCACAAAACAAAGCTATATTCGTTTTAGCTTTTATATTGTCCTTTGTTTTCCCTTTAACGCCCATAACTGTGTTAAAAATATTTTCAAACACGTTCTTCTCTATATACATGACATTCAAATTATAGTGGATGACATTAGTCTTCCAATAAGGTAGATTCTAAAAAAATACTCCACTTTACCTAATTATAGGTCACACTAAAACCAAAAAAATTATGCTTATTGGATTGAAAACCAAAACAAATGTCCTCATACTACAAGGCTACATCATATAATACTTTACCCGACAGTATTGGCGGTGTAACATCCCTTTCAACTTTACTTTTCAATAAATCTTTTATATTGTTTCTATATCGATGATGACTTTGTAAGAACCTCTGATAAAGATAAAAATAAAAAGCTTTACCATCATTTGTTAAGGTAAAGACCTTATTATTTTTTATAAAATATAGACAAGCAAATATTTTAGTGTACTGCATCCAAAAACCATCATATACGTAGGAAAATCATTTATAGTCTACATCAAAATTGTTTTCATTTTAAAATTTATTTTCTTGAGACATCATAAATCAAAACCCAAAATGACCATAATTGATTCAACTCATCAATCAATGGTTGAAGATAAACATCTATATTCTCACTGGACTGTAAGGATCAAGTATGACTGTAGATAAGAACATGAATTTTGATCTCATACACATTTTTAAAATCAAGTTGTAAGCTATTAGTATGACTAACCAACAAGAATAGGGTGCAACAAAAAACCCAAATGGATTAAAACCATCAGTACACAAATAAAGATGTACATTTTATGGTTCCATTAAAAACTAAGGATGCACCCTATTAAACTGTTTCCTAACTTAACTACCGAAAAGGTATACCATGACTCTATCCACCGCATCATGTGAATGATGCCATGTCATATGCTCAATTGTCTTTATAGATATAAATAACCTTTGTAGCCTAAAAGTGGGTGGGAAGTATCTTAGTCTTTTGTATGCAACTAGTGCTCTTCCTCTACTAGTATTGGGTTTATATCGAGCACGTCCATAGGTTTTACACTTGATTAAATTGGCATCTTCATCATAGTATAACATACAAAAGTTTGGGCACATATCAATTATTTTATATCCTAAGCCAAAGGGTTTCATCATCAGTTTTATAGTATAAAAGTTTTCTTTCAGCCTATTCCTTTTAAGTAAAATGTTTTTTTGCATATTTGATGATGCTATCATAATTAGCTTCACTCAACCCATAATTTGACTTGATGGTAAATACTCATACAATGGTAGATAATTTATGTGATTTATGCACCCATCCTATAATGGTTCATAAAAATATTTTAATATTAAAAAAAAAACTAGTTGTATCTATATTTGGCTCTTCATTGAAACATAAACCTTTACTTGAATAGCCATGATTCATTCTCATTTCATCCATTACCATACTCAAATAATAATTGCTATTATCATTTATAACTTTATATATGTTTCTAGAACTAGATGCTGAGCCAATAATCCTGCATTATGACAACATCTAATTAGTGGAACTTTCTTATTTTTACACATCACACATGAACATTTAATTTCATCTCCACTAATATTCTTCAAATTTAAAAATATAAAATTAATAAAATCATCAACCCCTTTACAATAACCTTCCTTATACAACCCTTGTAGTGAGTTTCGACACATCCAAGAATAACCATTCATTGTTTAGGAAACTTATATATAATATTAATAACAACATTTATTAATAATGTAACCATCAATTCAAAATTCAACTTTGGTGATTAAAAATGAATTCACAATCTAATAATTAATAATTAGTTTTACAAAAATTCAATGTTGCATAAAAATATGAACTAAATAAGTCAAATTAACAACAAGTTATTGGTAACCAACTAACTATCTATCGAATATTCAATTCAAACTTATTCAATCTAATATAATATTACAATTTAATTGTTATCAATTCCATAAAAAAATTCTCAAAATTTTCAACTTAACAATAAAATTGACAAAATACAATTGGTACTCATTAAATAACCCATCAATTCTTCCATTATAACAACCTAAGTTATAAAATCAAAATAAATTTCATTAAATTACAAACACATTTAATTTTTTTCAAATCCTAAACAAACCCTAGCATACAAATCATAGTTCAATACAACAAAGTTATTTATGAAAAGGTTGTAAAACACTTAAATATACAAGCAAACTATAAATACAACACAAAAATATCAATAAATTCACTTTAAATATAAATAGGTAGGTTCGCTTAGTTGGTATAGGGAATATTTAAAAAAAAAAATCAAATCATGACAATGATGCTGACACTATTATGTGTTGGGGTGGCTAAAATTACGAGGATTTGACCTAGTTTTGCGGGGGAGGGGGGATGCTATTTTTATATGCAGTTAAAGAAAAAGTGGAGGAAGAAGAAGGGGGAATAAGGATGATATTAGTTATAATACTTTTAGATTTGCTAACAAAATCACCAACGAGAATTGGCAATGAAATATTCCCTCAGTAAATCCATCAACAAATAATGACATGTCATGTTATCGATGAAATCACCGATAAAATATTTTTTGGTTTTTTAATTTTTTTTTAGAAATTCCATTAGTAATTACCAACATATATTTTCTGTTGTTTTTTTCATTGAACATTACCGATATGATATTTTTTTGTTGGTAATTCTGTTGCTCTTTATCAATCTTCTAGTGGTGTTGAATTCAATGAATTTGTCTTGGTTCCTTGCTTCTTCTTCTACACTTGGATGGGTAATAAGAGCTTTAATTAAGAGCCTCTTTTATTTATGCCTCAAACATTTGAAAAAGTCTTTCCAAGATTCGCAATTTGTTAATGATGTCTGCAACTTGCATTTGCTCCTTTACTTGGATGACTTTGTTACGCTTCTTATGAGCAAGCATTTGAAGTTCATTGGATTGATCAACCACGAGCTTTTCTTCATTCATTTTGAACTTGAAAAATCATCCACAAGCATACTTCATGGAACCAACTTCTTCAGTATCATATTTTTGAAAGAACACCTTCCAAATCTTCTTGAAAAAAAGTAAAACCCTAATAAAGATCATCAAAAAGATAATTTAGTAAATAATTACAACAATTATTATTATCCTTCTCCCACTTCTTAACTTTTATCCCATGTTAAGCTTACTCTTCTTCATTCTTTTTGTTAGGGTTTTTCTAGTTAAGACATAGCTGTCATTCAATAGAGGAAGATAAATTAAGGTCTTTTACCTCCATCTTTTGAACTTTTCTCCATGGAAGCGAAATGGCTTATTAATTAAGGTCACCCACTCCAACAGAGCTTTGCCCACTGATAACATCAGTGTTCTTCACAGTGTTATCGTCTTAAATTGCTGGAGATTAGAAGGATATTACCTGATGATATGGATAGAAAACAGTAAGAAATAGCTTAAACAAAATTATTTAGGTGATTGACTTGAGATATAGCCAGGTTGCTTTCAGATGATACATATCTTATTTTCGATCCATCTAGCTAATGGACGCAACCCTCAGCTGGCGAATTGTTGAGTCTGATCTCTGAGGATGTTTTGTTTTCGTCCCAATCCTTTCAAAAAATGCATTTTCGTGTGCATATCAATGGAATCAACGTCCAGCACAATTGCTCGTCACATCGCTCAACTGGCTATTTCGTGAAGGGAGGAATGTGCGTGTATACAGGGAAGATGGCATCTTGTCTTTTGCTTCAACTGATGTAATCAACAAAGTTATATAATTTTTAATAAAAGTATAAAGTATGCCTGCGCTTTGACATTTCACAAATTATGTAAAGACAAAAAATACATGTGACTTTCATCGTCTGCTTATAATTTCACGTCTAGTCTCGTCACGCTTCATCATCAAAATAAACGAGCAAAGGGTAGCAATGGATATCCATTTTCTTTTTATATTTATATTTTATTTATCATGTATTAGATAAAAAATTTACATATCCATTATCTTACTATTTTTTATGATGCACTAAAAGATAAAATAATTAATATATATGTAAATATGAGATATGTATATATCATATTATATTCAAAAAATCTAAATGCATTATAAATATATTTATATAATATAGATATATATTTCAAGAAGTTAGGTTTGAGCAGGTACCTATTAAATAATATAATTATCTTATTAAAAACTCATGTTTTTAATTCAAATCACGAAGGTATCAATAAGTCCAGATTAAATTATTATTCCTGGATCAAATGTACCACGCAACTCACTTTATCACAAAAAAAAAAAAAAAGGTAGAGTAGTTCATTTGGGTCTAAAGCTTTTTCTTTCTTTTCTATTTCTCATTACGAATCCTAACTCTTTCACAACCAAGGACAAAGCTGTAAAATTTACTTTGAAGGAGTCAGTAAATATATCAAGAACAAACAATTAATCACGCATATCTGAATGAGATTTAAATGTTATATATTATTAAATAAGTTGTAATTTTTTTATTTTAAAATAATTATGCATAAAAATTTCATCTTTTTTTTTAAAGCATAACTAAATATTTTCAATGAATTTGTTTTTTTAAAACAAAAAATTGAGAGAGCCGTGAACCCTTTCTGCACCCTAGTCCCACCAATGTTTGCAACATAATTAAAAAAAAATTCAATTTGACTAATATCATTTGTTTTTGTATTTTAAAATTAATTTTAAATTTTTTTTCTTGATGTGAAATATAATTTTTAAAAAATAAAAAATATATTATTTTAATATATTTCTAAATAAAAATAATCATATTTTTAAAAACACTATTTACAATGCATGTATATACCTGAGTTTCGAAGAAAACTTGCAATGTTATTAGTAAAAGACGTGATTAAAAAGAATATTTTTGCTTTGGATCTGTGAGCCGTGAGAGGGAAAGTCCCACCTAACTCGTTGCATCCACTGCACATTTGTAAAATATTACATCTTTGTACAAATACAATAATGAAGAACACGATTAACAAGAAAACCATTATTAGGCTATGTCACTTAATTTAACGTTGCATGAGTGTCGTTGTCAACGTTAAGTGTTTTAGGTTGACCACACAAAATAATAAGAAATAAATAAAGAAAGAGGGTTCTGCCATTGCGGTGAGGCTCGGGCTGTTTGCCTAAGCGAAGGTGCGGCTGAGGAGGATTACAAGGAGCCTTCTTTAATTTAATGTGGCAATTAATTAATATATGCATCATTTAGTGATTGTTTTAATGGACAAACTATGAATATAGAAATAACGGTCACTCTCATATAAATCGTCTTTTTTATTGATAGTTTCTTTATCATTATCAGGTGTCAAGGATAGAATATATTATAAATCAATATTTTTTCGACATCATAATATCACATTTCAACTATATAAATGAATAAAATTATTAAGGCTCCTATTCAATATATTCAATATATTTGTTTGGATGTTAGGTGTGGATTTCAGGCTCTAATTATTAAGGCTCCTTCCTCGAAAAGATGATAAGAAAATTATTAATTTCATAGGTTTTTTTTTATTATTATTATTTAGAAGCCTATTTTGGGATTTGACTACAAGTTTTTTGGGAACTTGGTAAAATAGCACAAGTAAAAAAAATATTTAAGGATCTAGCACACTTAATCGAGTTGCAGATATTATCAATAACTTGCAAATTGCATTTATTATTTATAACTTAAATTTTTTAAATGCTAACTGCGACACGATTCTCATATAAAATTTGCAACACACAAGTTGCAAATGTTATCCATGACTTGATTAAGAGACACATGCAAGGGCAATTTCTTCAACCATTAACTCTCTAAAAAAAAACTACAATTCAAATAACTAGTTTTCCAGCCTCAAAACATAATTAACATAAGCAAACCATAATATCTTCAATTATAATTAACAATATTAGACCGACGATTAACATAACATAATATTTTATTAAAATTAAACTAACTATGCATCTATTCATAATTCTCATAACATATAATAACATATAACGATATCTAATAATCATCATAGCTCATGGAAGGGCCTAAAGCGCTCGTTGACGAGACTGGAGTACCACCCAACGTGTTCAACTTGAAGACAGGTTTGTAACATTTGTGTATGGGTGAGGAGGAACAATATCACCCTAGCTCATGGATGAACTAGGACCAATCATGGACGAGGCTGGAACATTCGTGAACAGACCATTATCACCAACACTTCTACAATAAGCAATCTCATCTTTCACCAATGTCACTTCAAAACGCTCAACCTCTCTAACCTCTTGAAGTCCACCATGACATAAACTAAGTGTGGTGTTGGCCATAATATGTCTCATCTCATCAACGCTTCACAAATATTCATTGTTGTTTTCCAGGCCTCCTATACCAATTAATGAATCTATATAATAACATTAAAAATATTTTAAAAAATATTGTATGTAAAGCAATATTGCATATCAATCGATTTTGTCTCGTATATTGGAGAGCTTAATTCATCAGATTACATGGATGCCTTAGGAAACGCAACAAGGTAGGTGTAATAAAATGACATGTAATGGTCAGATACCATCTTATATAGAAATCTACATTAATCATTGAATGTTGCTCCTCAAAAACACAATCTCTCCTAGCATCCCAAAGATCTAGGTAAGATGCATAAATCATCAGTCAATTCCCCTTACGCTTACCCTAACAACTAATACTGTACAGATCATCACCGATATCAATATAATCTGGTATATACTGAGATAGTCCAGACAGTCGCATTCCCCTATTTGGGCAATGCATCTCAACAATGTCGAAGCAATGCAACAAGACATATCCTAAACAAAGATCAGATCCCTCATGGCATATAGACAAAGCTGAAAGTATCAAGTCTTTTATATATGACATCCATATGACCTATTAGAATATTTGAAAGACTTATATTAGATAGCAAATTGAAACTAAATAATTAACATTTAAATAACAAAAAATACAATACATTTGTAACTCATACCTTATATGGTTATTGTGTGTCCACCTCATTCCAATAGAACTTATGGACATGAGTAGGATTTACTGTGAAATGCCTAGCCCCACACTATCTTACATGACAAGTCATAAAGTTAGTATATTTTTTGCATTCAATTTATATAAATAACATGTTGACTAGAATCAATTTTATTTGATTATTACCTAGAACCAATGGATAGTGGCCTCTGAATGACAATGTCAAACATATTATTACCCCAACTCTCTAGACATCCAATATGAATATGCTTCCATAACCAGAGCTATATTAATCAACATTAACAGTTTTAAGTTAGTATTTAAAATGCCATTAATTTTAATAATCAAAGAATTTAAAAGAATTATACTTAGAGAAATAATAAACACTCCATGATTTATCTTCTCATTTGTAGACATATTTTACATAGTTACTAATAAAGATATGCAAGCATAGCCCCCCCAACTATAATTACAAATGGCTCATGAATCCTTGAGTAGTGTCAGAAAGAATAATGGTATTACATTATCAGCAGTACTTGTGAAAATAAGACGTCCAAACATATGTAATATGAATGCCCAAGCATACATAACTAATTGGTCCTCTATCGCATCTGCTATGAGAGTCTTAAAATTTAAATTCAACCATGCAATTTGATGCAATCGTCCTCATAAGCATTAGTTGGAGGCACTCGTCTTAATAGATGATCACGTAAAACATCTCTGTCAACCGACCCTCTACATCCTATCACAGGGGCTCCATCTATTGGAAGACTGGTTAACATGGCAACATCCTGCAATGTGGGTGTCATCTCACAATTACATAAAATGTAAGGTATGTGTGTCTTGCACCCCCATCGTTCAACCAAAGCTACAATCAATACGTGATCAAGATATATGCTACACAGTTGACTAATCTAGAAAAAGATAGTCTCAATAACCTATAGGCAGACACACTCGTGCAACTTCATCAATGTATGTTAACGAGGTGTTACATTATCACCGTCCTAAAAATTAAACAATTTAGTTTTTTAAACAATTAAAGTAGTTAAATTTTATTTATGTAAATTACTTAATTAAAATAGTTATTAATCTAGAGATTTGACCTCTCTGCTTTACATATCATTGAAACGATGTTGGTTCTACATATATAGAATCGACTTATGATCAGGATATACCGTAACAACTAGATGGTCATGTCTATCAATACTCTTAGAAGCAATAGAAACTCCTCTGGTCCGAACCATGCCTCCATCAAGGTCTTGTATAAATAAATTATTAGTCTTTGCAATTCAATTAAACATTTATATAGTTGAACTAAAAATAATAAGTGAAGTTTACATAATTTGGAACAAATATAAACAATTAACATACGTTGTTTAGTTTCATTAGTTTTTTTGTTATGACCTTTTTGACCGCATATGCCATATTTATTCAATGAGTGCCCCTCTCTAGCATCTATCTTATTTCTGTAAATGAATGGTTTTCCTTCAAACCTTATTCATTTGTCATCTAGTTGGACATATATATATATAGAGGCTAAAACAACATATAAAGTAAGGGTTGAAAACGAGGACTATATATTATTTTTGTACAACAAGTTTGAGTAGAAATCATAAAAAATTACATATTAGTTCACATTTTATAAAGTGCAACAAGCAATTAGATGTGAACGTGGTCGATGATACAATTGTTATTTTCCTCAAATGAAAAGTTGCTTTATTGATATTAATCATTTCCCACACTTCTCTAGTAACACCAACTGTTGGAGGTGTCTTAGAATGAAATAACATCATTCCAATATCAAATAGACATACCAAAATGTTAATCATTTCCCGCACTTCTCTATAACATTTATTACCCCTAAAAAAGATTATTTGCATTATAGCCGATACAAATAAGTTATAAATATTTTTAAAATATTATTAAAAACCTCAAACAAATTTGTGGTCGTATTGTCATACCGATGACCATTGTAATCATATGATAGTGCCTTTTTTTTTAGATTTAAAACTTCAAGCCATGCTATGATTGGGTATATTAGAATTGTTGAGAAAACTTGAAAAAAAATTCATGAGTTTCCTTAATGGGGGTTCAACTAAAATAGGTTTATTGATGGGGAAAGATTTGATTTAATTCATGTATGTGAGTTTCTAAATTGATGTTTAAGTATGTGTAGTTGAGTGCAATCATAAAGAAAACAAAAAAGGAACCCTAGGGTGATGATGGGATAGGTTCGACCAAGTTTGAATTGTAAGGGGGTTTAAACCAAATAGGAACGGTGGAAGGTTGAATTGTTCTGTGATGAATTTGCATGTTAAGGTTTATATTAATGTATTAATGTTGGTAAATTAGAGAGAAATTGGAAGGAAATCCAAGGATTGGAAAACTTGACAAGATTCGATCACAACGGGATAAAAGTAGGGAAATGGGTTTTTGTATCATTTGTTGTTTCAAGTTGTGTTAAAACTTTAATTGAAACCCATTAAAGAAATTTTAAAATGATGAAATTGGAATGAATGTCTTTAAAACATAAATCTTAATTAACAGTCCCATTTTTGTTCCATGTATGCTATGAAGCAATCTACTAACACTTGGTAAACACCTATTAGTAACCAAAAAAATATAAGTGTAGAAAACTTAAATGAATAAGTTAGAAGAACTTTTCAAAATTAAAAAAAACCTTTCGGGGCAGCCAAACCCATGATAAACAACTTTCACTAGTTTAGAAGATTACAAGAGGAGTCCTTCAACTACATATACTACCTTACTTGTCAAGGTTTTGTTTTATACCACAATAGCCTGCCACAACACCTTATGATTTTCAAACTATTATCATTCTAATTAGAACATCTAGTTGCTAACAGTTAGTATAGGAAATTTTCCTAACATGTTTCATACTAACTATTCATAACATATTTAAAGAATACTTCATGTAATATGTTTCATCCTAACAGTTCATAATATGTTAAAAAATTATCATGCATTAGATATTGTTATGCAACTTCATGCATCAAGTTCAAAGTGCATCAAATATTCAACATGGAGGTTCCTCTACTAAAAACAATATCATAGTTATTACATACCTGAACACTCAATACTCAATATTCAATATTCATTACTGATAAAAAAAATAAGTAAAATCCTAGAATATAAAAGAATTTTGATGGCTAGCTAGCTGGCTTTATCTCCCTTGTATGCATCTTTGTCACCTTCTTGGTTTGTCACCAATCATATTCCTTATCTTCACCAACAACATACTGATGCACTTGTTCAACATTTAAATCTAATGGAACAAGTTTGTCATTAACCTGCATAATATTTTGTTACATATCTCTTTGTAATTTATTAGTTGCATCAATCTTTTGTCCTTACTTACCAGTAAAACTATCAAACTTGTTGGATAGTAATTATAATTGTTTTATTATAAAAGGGAGTAAGAGGTTGGTTTGAGGAGTTTCAGGCTGAAAAGAGGTAAACTCTTTATAATATAACCTATTTTTACTGACCATGACTTTAGATTTAACAATAGTTACAACTATGATTTTTCCTTCTTAGTTGAAAAAGTTACAACTATTGCTCACTATCACGCAAGGGTACTTTTGCCATAATTGCTACTTTAGATATCAACCCACCAAAAGGCAGACTCGTTTCCTTTTTAGTTGTAGCTTTTTGTATTGCATCAATAAAATGAGTGGCTAGATCGATAGAAATATCAGTAGCAAAAGCACACATGAACTGAGCTTTCTCAGCTGTCAACTTTATATGTGTTGTAATAGGCTGAATGTTTGTTAACACATCTTCTAATAAGCAATAAGAAGATAACATAGTTTTCATAGGCAATTTATGTGCATTAACAAACCATCTTGGTCCTTTAAGGCTAACAAATAGATCACTCGTCTGAGTCTTTGAATGACTTTTATTCTTTTATAAGGAAAACTAGGATATGGAGCAGGTGATCCTTCAGTTAATTTACCTCATTGTCTTTTTTTTAAAGATGTTTCTATGAACACAAATATAGGGTCAGAAAGATCAATTACTGAAACTTCTCTTTTACCTATCACATTCTTCTTAGAGAAATTGTTTCTGTAAGCGATCTCAACACTGAGAAAATGAAGAGGTCAGTTTTTCCAGACTATCTTGTATATCTAGAGGAGGAACTAGCCACTGTTTTTCCCTTTTTGTCTATCTTTTGAAACTTATAGGGTTGGATTGGAGTCTTTTTAGGGGAAGAAGTTTTTTGTTCTTCCTTATTAGAAAAACTTGAAACAGGGGTTTCGGGTTTCTTCTTAGCTTTACTTTATAACATCCTTTCAATAAGAAAATGCATTAGTCATTTTCAAAACCAATAAATCAAAAGAAATGTGTTCTATAAATATAGTGCACAAATGATTATAAGACACATTCTTTTCAATAATCTTCTTTAAGAAATTTCATATCAATATAGGATATCCTCATTATATTTGCAAATACAGAAAGGTTAGATGCAAGATAAGTAGATGTTTTGTCTCATAAATTTCCTTTTTTTTTTATCAAAAGTTATCAAGTAAAGATAAAGAGATTTCTTGAAAAATAATGGAAGATGAGTGCCTTAAAACAATAAATCAAGAGAGAGAGAGAGAGAGATAGAAAATGATGATTACACGTTTTGATAATCAAAACCATTAATTTAACTTTGAAAAATATGTTTTTTTCGCATGTTTTGGCTCACATTAAGCGTCATAATATCCACCTATAGTTTCTCTGATGATGACACGTTAATGTTATGAAGAAGATTAACGTCTTAGACTAACCATTTCTCTTTTATTTCACAATTCAGTTATGCCACATCATTTTCACATGTTCTTCTCACTAATTTATCTAATTGTACGCATAGGTAGGGATATGGACCTATATAAACTAACTCAATTTTCTAGCCTAAAAATACTTATAATTGATAGTTTTGAAGGAGATACTTACCTTATTGGTCAATCATTATTCATGAACACATATCTTTTTAGTTAACCAAAACAAGATGTGAGTGCGTGAGTGAAAAAGACAATAATTCTACTTAATTTTATTTTTCTTTATCTTTTTTTATTTGATCTAAGATATGCTAGCAAGGTGTAAGCATACCTTAAAAGTCAAACTTTATGTCAGGATCTAGACACAGAAGATTTTCACTCTTAACAAAAGATTTGATGAACTCTATCATTTCTATTATATAATTGCTCGTCTATTTTCACAGTGAGCAATTGGCTTTTTCTTTAAAGAATTAGAGAGTAGAATGGATCCATACTAAAGTGTTTGTCTATTTCTATACTGATGTAAACACTTGCCTTTTTGTTAACGATATGTTAGGAGGAGTATCTTATCAGTTTGTGTATTAGGTTTAACTAGCTTTAGTCAATTCAAGGTTACTCCTCTTTAATTGTTAGCATACTTGTATTTAAATCAATTTCACTTTTTCTAACCGTTAGTAAAACAACTAGAATTCCTCATAGTGCTTAAAATAAAACATTTATTTGGTCTTCTAAAAGAATAGCATTTTAAAAGTAAAGACCATATCAGATAAGATTTTCCTTGATCCCAAGAAAATGAAATTTGTGAGATTTAAAGGTATAGATTATGTATACTTATAAAATTTGCTTTCGTGCTTCAATATTAGCAACCTATCACCTATGTAAAAAAACATATAATATTTTTTTATTTATAGATTTTATGTCTTTTAAGAATTAGAGCATGTTACATACATCAATTACTTTTTAGAGAAATTTAAATTTTAGACCATCTAGAGGTTTCATGAATAAGTCAGCCAATTAATATTTGGTGTTCACATATTATAATAAAATAATCTTTGATTCAACTAAGTTTCTAATTAAGTGATGTCTTATATCTATATTCTAGGTTCTTAAATGTTGCAAGATTTTTGAAGATAATAGCATTGGAATTATCATAATAAATAGTTATAATATCTTTAGAGAAACCATAATCCTCTAACATCTTCTTCATCCAAAGAAGTTAAGTGCAATGACTACTTGTTGCAATATACTCGACTTCTGCAATGGATAATGAGATTGAATTTTGTTTCTTACTCATCCATGCTGCCAACTTGCCACTAATATAAAAACACCCTTTAATAGTTCTTTTTCTATCGTCAGCATCAGCTGCCCAGTCAGCTTATAAATATCCAATTAAACTCAAGTTTGAATCTTTTGAATACCATACACCATAGTCAGTTGTAGCACTAACGTATTTTAAGATTTTTTTTAATTTTTGTAAGATGTGATTCTTTGGGATGAGATTGGTATCAAGCAAAAACACCCACACTAAAAGCAATGTCAGATTTACTAGCAATAAAGTAAAGTAGACTCCTTATCATGCTTCTATAAAATATAAAATCAACACATTAACCTGTAGAATCTGAGATGATTTTGACAGATGTGCTCATAGGTGTACGGATATGACTCTTTCCTTTCATTACAAACTTCATAACCATATCTCTAGCATACTTAGATTAAGAAATAAAAAAATTATTTTCACTCTACTTAATTTGTATGCCATGAAAGAAATTTAACTCATCAATCATACTCATTTCAAATTTTAATTTTATTTCTTTAGTAAACTTATGAGAAATTGAGTCACGAGTTTCTCCTAACACAATGTTATATATATATATATATATATATATATATATTAGCTATGAGTAGATTTTTACTAGTTTTTCTTTAAAAAATAAAGTCTTGACACCTTATCCTTTTTTGAAATTGTTATCTAACAGATATTTTATTAATCGTCCATACCATGCTTTCGGTGCTTGTTTTAGACTATAGAAGGCTTTCTTCAACTTATACACATGATCAAGAAACAAATGATTAGTGAAACATTTGAGTTATTCTATATAAACTTCTTCTTATAGGGTTTTATTTAGGAATGTATTATTCACACTCATTTGATACAATTTGAAATTCAAGTGACAAGCAATTGCAAGCAGTATACAAATAGGTCTCAAACGAGTTACTAATGCAAATGTTTCATCAAAATCAATCTATTCGACTTGAATGTATCCTTGTGTCACCGGTCTTACTTTGTTTCTGATAATTTTTCCATGCTACTCTGATTTGTTCTTAAAGAACCATATGGTTCCAATTATATTGTGACTATTAGGTAGTGGAACCACTTCTCATACATCATTTATTGTGAACTAATTTAGTTCCTCATGCATGACATTGATCCAACTTTCATCTTGTAAGGTATCTTCAACCTTTTTAGGTTCAATCTACGACAATAACACACATATGAGACTTGATTAACAATTTTTTTCTTCTTAACCTCATACTTTAATTCAATTTATTAGTAGTTCTTTCTTTAGGATAATTGTGTTTTATCCATAAGAAAGGTTATTTCTCTCATGATTGTTCAGAAAACATATGAGGGACTCTCATCATGTTCTTTTTCATCATGTTCTGATGAGTTAGTTATCTCATATAATATCAAGATCTTTCTTGATAGATTCTTTCAAATTGTCATCAACAACCATATTGACTAATTCTATAACAATTTGAGTTCGTAGGTTGTAGACTCTGTAGGCTTAGTTGTTTGATGAGTATCGAACAAATATTCGTTTATCACTTTTGTTATCAAACTTATGGCAGTTTTCTTAATATCACAAGATATAGCAAGAATTTCCAAACACTTTAAAGTATTTAACCATGGGCTTCATGTTGTTTCATAACTCATAAAAAGTGAGTTTTGTTCCAAGTCTAAACGAAACACAGTTCAAAATATATACAATAGTGTTGACAACTTTCTTCTAGAAGGACAATACAACTTTCATACTATCTAGTATAGTTGAAGCCATTTCTTGTATAGGTCTATTCTTCCTCTCAACTATACCATTCTGCTAAAGAGTGATAGGAGTAGAGAATTCTTGATGTATACCTTGTTCATCATAAAAATATAAAAATTTTGTAATTTTAAATTATTTGCCATAGTCATTATGGATTCTAGAGATGGGAAGATTTTTTTTTTTTTTTGCAATCTTATTAATAATTTTCTCACAGGATCAAAGGATTCATACTTTTCTCTTAATAGAATAGCCCAAATATATCTTGAACCTATTAGGTTTATATGTAAAAATTCAAGGGGTTTTGAGGTCAGAATGTCAGTAGTCTTCTTGTGTTGAGCCTTTGTTTGTTTTCATTCCTAACATGCTTCACACACCATCTTTTTTATTGTTCAAAGATTTGTAGGCCATGTACTGCTTTTCTTTTAAAGATCCTTGACAAGTTTTTATAGTTGATATGATCAAGGTATTAATGCTAAAGATCGGTATAATCCAGTGTTACCTCATGACAACCTAAGGTAGTCAAGGTTGAAACTCTATAGTAATTTTCTAAGGTTCTGGTACCTTTCGTGATCCACTTGCTAGCATGATTGTAGATGTTATATTCATCTTTAAAATTTTGCACACTATGATTCTCATCATAATATGGACTTATCCTTAGTAGATTAGATTTAAGACTATTTATAATCAAAACATTATGAAAAGTATGTAAACCAGGAATATCAATACTTCTCTTACCTTCTACAATAGTTGTGCTTCCATCTTCAAAGGTTATTAATCCTCCACTCAAGGATTTAAATTTTTTAAATTGATCTTTATCTTCGGACATATGTCTAGAATAACCACTATCTAAATACCATAAATTATTATTCATTGTTTATAGTGATGTATATGCTGCTAGACATATTGTATTTTTCTTAAATACCCATTGATTTTCATTTTCTTTTGTTAGAATTTCCAAACTCTTAAGATTTATCACAACCTACTAACTTACCAAGTTCTCTATCTATAATACACAATTGATTTAATACTAAGTCAATTTTATATTCTACATCCTGACTATTCTTAGCAAATCTATTTCCTAGATTGAGATAGTTTATTTTTACATGTCCTACATTTTCACAAGTAAAAATAATCTTACCTTTTGACTATATTTTTTAAACCCAACCCGGTGGTCAACACGGTATAATAATCGGGTCACAGGTCAGATGGGTTAACCCAGGTCAACCTAAAAAAAAAAGAAAAATGCCACTAACTTTAAATCTTTTGCTATTATCTCTCTAATAAAACTCCAAAAGCTGCCCATTAATGGTAAACATCACTTCTTGTCCCCTGCACCTACCTTCTTAGCAATCCACAAAACCACACCACTAAAAAATCACTATTTTGTTTTCTCTTATCCTCTATCCCCTGCACCTATAATTTTTCTTTCTCTCTTATCCACTATTTTGTTTTCTCTTATCCTCTATCCCCAAGATCACTGCTTAGCTAACGTGCGCCACTTCCTCAATCACTCTAATCTGCCACCTCCACGTAATCACAATAAACCCACTATTCATTTTCTCTTTAATCTTCCCCACTCTTCACCCTCAAAATCCTTCCCTTGCCAACGTGCGCCGATTTTCACCATGAAAGCCCTTAATCCACACCACACAAATCAAAACTGGATCGATATCATCACCACAAAATCTGACCCCCCTCCAAACAACCGCTCAACAAACTCTCCTTACACCGCCAATGCATCCATCTACCAACCCATAGAGTTTACCACCACCAATTGACATGTATCTCTCTTCTCATTGCATGCCGAGAAGATTTTAAGATTTGAGGAGGAAGTAAAGGCAAAAATGATTTTCAAATTTTAAATTCCTCTGCTCTTTTTTGCAACTGATGTGGCTTTACAGATTGAAGAGTTTAGGTTTTCTGTCTTCATGTTGCAAATGGGTTCACAGTAAATGGCTAAAATGATGACGTTTTACTTGTTTATATATATAAAAAAATAGTTGGGTCTCATCTGGGTTTACCTGGGTCATACAAGTCCCAGGTCAACCCTCCGGGTCGATCGGGTTTTGCCAGGCCAAATCCTTGGTTGGTTTTTTCTTAAACCCGACCCAATTCCAACCCCGGGTCAGCCAGGTCCCAGGTCGACCCGTCGGGCCCGGCCGGGTTTTAAAACTATGCTTTCGACTTACATGTTTGAACTATATTTGACTGGTCTCTAGGCATGATAATCTCTTCTAGTTTACCTTTTACAAAGGTAATTCCTTTGGAAAAGGAGGCTACAATGTATTGTTGATCAAATTTCTATGTGTTATGTATCCTAAACTTGTATGATCAATGTTGACCCTTTGAACTTTCAAAAGTCCATAAAGTGTTTGTGTTGTTGATTATTCCTTTGATTATTTGCACATTGTCAGCTCTTTCTTAAGTGCTTTAAACTTAGTGTGAGATCTAGATATCTCCACTTCTAACAACTTTAGAGCCTCAACAAGATTGTTCTTCTCATTCTCCATAGTTGTCAACTTGTTGAACAACTTTTTGTTCAATTTCTCGACTTTCATGACTTCTTTATATAAGTTAATATAAGCTTCCTACAAGCTTAATTCATGATTGACAATAATAGAAGTAATATTTGAATCACTAGAATAACTAGCAGTTTGATTTGTGTCAAAACTACTGAGTCTGTTAACAATTTGGTATTTATCAAAATCATTCAATATATTGATTATTTGGTGCATGTTAGTACATTCATCGATAAGACTAGAAAAAACAACAAAAGCAAATTCATTATCAGATGATAAATTAGAATTATCATAATCAGATTCATCACTTAATGTAACATTAAGGCTTTTCCTTTATTTCTTTTGAAATCAGAACATTCATTTCTTAAGTGACCATATCCTAAGCATTCCAAATATTTAAGTTCTTCTTAAGATTCAATTTTACCTTTACTTTCATTTTCTGACTCCTTTCTTTTGGCAAATGTTTTGCCTTTTTTATCTTTACCATTGTTTTTTTTCTTAAACATGAATTTCCTGAATTTTCTAGCTATAAAAGCAATATCCTCACTATTAAGATCATCATTACAAAAATAATCATGTTTTTTTCTTAATAGATTCAAGTGCAATTAACTTACCTTTCTTTTTATGAGGCAATATAGATTCATAAGTTTATAAGGAACCTACCAAATCTTTAACACATATAATGTCCAGAACCTTGCTTTCCTCTATGGCTGTTATCTTTAATTGGAATCTTTTAGGTAGGGATCTTAGAATCTTTCTTACAATTCATGAATCCTCCACTTTTTATCTTAGATTGAATATGGAATTTACAATATTGTTAAGATTTGTATAAAACATATTAAAAAATTCATCTTCCAACATTCTTATCTCCTTAAATCTTGAGTTTAGTATTTGGAATTTGGAATTTTCACTACCTTAGTTCCTTTGTAAGTAACTTCAAAAATATCCCAAGCTTCCTTGGATATCTCACATATGGAGATGCTTTTAATTTCATCAGGAGACATTGTCATGAATATAGCATTTAAGCCTTTATTATTCCAATTACAATAAGTGGTTTGTCTCTAATCCAGTCACTAAAAAGAGTTTCAAGTTTGGTCCATCCATGCTCAACTAAGTTCCAAACTTTTTCATCTAATGATTTAAAGAAAGCTTTCATTCTCACCATCAAGTAGGTATACTTTTAACCATTGAATTGTGGCGGTGAAGTTAGTGTTGCCATGTTCAATAGGAAAAATAGATCTCACTCTATAATAAGTGAACCTCCCTTGATACCACTTGACAATTCTCTTTTTGTTTCTTGTATGTTAAGAAGCAATCTACTAACACTTGGCAAACATTGATCAATAATCAAATAAATATAAGTATGTAAAACTTAAATGAACAAGTTATTTGGTTACGAAGGGAAAACCTTTTGAAGAACTTTTCAAAAGATAAAAAAAAAAAAACTTGTTGGGGAAGCCAGACTTAAAATAGATAAATTTCACTAGTTTGGAAGATTGCAAGAGGAGTATATTTGACTACAAATCATTTGTGCCTATACTACCTTACTTGTTAAGACAAAATACTTTGTTTTGTCTTCTATTGTAGTAGCTTGCTAGAATTCATGACGATCTTGAAACTATTGTCATCCTAATTAGAATATCCAATTTCTAATAGTTAACACAAGAACTCCCCTTAGGAGTTACAGGTTCTTCACACTCCACTCGTGTGTTAAGAGTATATACTGTGAAATTATGTGTAACTCCTTAGCTGGTTGGACACTTTTGCTTTGTTGCAAGTGCTGCTCTCATTCCTTTTATACATATCCATATGATAAGAATAACCTTTGATAAACAATATCTCCAAGTTTCCTAGTCTTTTATGTTTTTAATATATTGTTATCGTGTTTCACAAAAACATTTATGTAACAGTTAATTTTGGATAACTTGTATAAAACTTATTTGAACTTCCTATATAATTTATCCAAACAAACTAGATAATTACAAAAATAATCACTTGACTGATTCTTTATCTAATTTAGATAAATTAACAATCTAAACAAATTTATCTTCATCAACTCAAATAATCCTTCATTAATCAAAGCTAGTCACTTCAATATTTACATTAATTTTTGGCCAATAATACTTCATAAAAAGAAAAAGAATAAAAGGAATCATTGTACTAAGTGAAAGTATGCTTATAACAAAGGTTATATAATGATATAACTTGGGTAAAAAATGTTGCATTAATAAAGTCATATATCTAATGAAAAACATGTATGTTAAGTATGGAAATTGGTTAGATTTGGGTACATCGATGATAGATGATGTGTTTGAATGCTTTGTAATACATTATTGCGTGAATAAATGAATCCATCATAAGTAAATGGTAGATTTGGAACCTTTATAATGGTTATGACATTTGAAAAGTAAGGGTGAACATTACATCCTATGAGTTGCTTTGTTATGAATTTATAAACATGAGTTAAATAGGATTCAAAAAAAGATCCCTGGATCATATTGATATGGTTATGATATATTGTAATCTTGTTGATACAGGGAAGGCTGCTAGAGTTGGACAGCAAATTGGAGCGCTAGGACATACCCAGGCTCTCGAAAGGTGTTCAACACCTTGACTCTCAGAATTTTAAATATTATTTGAGTAGTTATTATTTCTTGTAGTATTGTTTATGAATAATAAAATAATCGTGTTGTGAAAAGAACAAGTTGATGAATATTAGGAAATGCAAAGTATGCATTAGTTATGATTCAAGATATTGAAAGGCAATAGTTGTATGGATGTTTAATGTGAAAAGTTAAAACATGAAGTGGTATAGATAAGGTATCTTAGTGGAAGTGGAAAAGGTATTGATTTATAGAATCGAAATGTATGCATACATGACAAAGTGAAATTGTGTATTCCCAATATGGACAACATTAGATTTGGGGAGTGAAACTTCATATTTGGTAGTAAAAAATTAGGCATTTCAAATGGGTAGTATTGCATTTGGTTGTAAGAGTAGGTATATAGAAAATAATGGTTACGCAAAGTATTTAAAATAGATAATAAAAATATGCAATATCATGATTTATGTCTAGATTCGAGACAGGGTAATTATATAAATGTAAATACAATAAGATATTAGGTAAATAATGGGGTGGGTAAGATGGGTTTCGGGTTAGGGTCACCCAAAGAATATGTAAGGTGTTATGATGAATATGATTTTGGTTGAATTGGAATAATATGTTAGTGTGTTACCAAAAACATGTGGAGAACTTAGTATAGGAGTTTTAGAAGTAAAGTTTGATTAGTATGTCCTTGTATGAGAAATAATGGCATCGATGCTTACTAATGATCGACATTGTTTGAATAGTTTGTTATTGTGTGGAGACAAATGACATTAGTGGTAATTGATGACCATCATTATTTGATCTAATTAACCATATGAGTAGAGGCTAGGGTTATCAAAACCCCTAATATATGGATGAATGATGGATAGTAAAAGTGGAAATTGGCTGATGGATGATTTGTTAACCCAAAGGTAATGTGATGAAAGTCATTATAAGTATTATACATGGACGAAAAAACTATATAGTGACAGCAGCACATGATCTAAAAGCTAAGCAAATTCTTAGAGAAATAATACATGGAAAATTAAGGGCCATTATGACAGCTTAAGTATGTTAAGGTAGGAAATTAATATGAAGGCCAAAAGTTAAAGGTATTGGACTATTGAGAAATTCTGGATGTATGTAAGTGAAGGTCTATATGTTAGGTTATGTTTTTAAGCAAAGTCACATGTTGCATGGAAATAGATGATCATGATTAGAGTATGTGTAAAGTTTCTCTAGCATTTGCAGTTGCTATATATCTTCCTGTCTGCGGAGCAGCCTTGTTGTTTGTTGTATGGGATGGCTTCCAGTGACGTCTCTATCATTGGTGGGGGTGTCCTAGAGACAAGCATTGCTGCAAGTTTGCTATATTGATGCCTCCTCTGCATGGTTGCTCTGTTTGTTGTAAGCAATACATAGAGGGAGTGTGAGCTGGATGCTCTGGTCTGCTGGAGTTGTTGTGGTCTTTGGCCTCCTTCTCTGGCTTTTATTGTTACTTTATGCAGTGTATTTTGTTCAGCTTCCTAAAGTTGCTGCTTGTTTTTCTAGGTGTTTCAAGCTTGTTTGTTGCTGGCTTTTATTATTGGTCTGTGCTGATTATTTGTTTGTTGCTGAAGGCTCTTCCCATGGCTGCCTTTGGCTTCTGTCCTTCTAAGCTCATCATGGGAGCTTAGCTTATAAAAAATTGTTGGGTTGTTGTCTCCCTGCAGTTATGTTGATTTTGAGGTTCACAGAGGGGCTTTATATTGTTGTGCTTATATCCTGCGGCACAGGTTGTATTTTGGCACCTTTGTGCTGGGTTTGTGCTACTCTAGAGGCTATGTGCGTCTTCAGGGCTTGGAGAAGCTTGTTGTTTTTGGTTGGACTATAAGTTATGTGTTCTGTTGTCGGCTATGCATGCTGCTGGTTATGCTGGTCTATTGCAGCTTTTTGTTAAGCTTGCTGGTTTTGCTATCTTTGTTCAGGGAGCATGTCCTCTTTTTTGGTTGTATTCGCTTGTTCAAGGGAGTTTGGTTCCTTTGTTCGCTTGTATGTACATGTCTGTATATTCTGACCTACTGGTTTCCAGCTTTGTTTCACTTTTTGATCTATACAATTACTTACATTTGATCAAAAAAGAATGTGAATTAATGATGTGAATCCATTTTAATTTGGTTGACAATATGAAACCAAGTAAGAATCTAAATAGAATGTTGATAATGAATTATTAAGTTATAATAGAGTCCTGACCCTATTAATGCAAGAGATGTTGTATAAGTAGGGGAGTAGCAGTTGAGACTAACAAGGGAATCTGCAGGTTCCAAGAAGGTGCTCTGCATTTTATACTGTAATAAGAATTCCATGAGTTTTATGATTACAAATTGTTTAAATGCAAATTGTATTTTGAATATTAATAGTATAGAGCGAAAGAAAAGATGAGTTAGATGGATTTATAGGCATCCGTGAAGAATGGATGGACTAGTTGATGTTTGTGAAAAATTGATGAATCTACGGGCAATTAAATAAGGTAGTCAAGTTCATTGATATTCTTTGGAAGGGATAGTTAGAGTAAGAATATCGACGAGGGATCAATCGAGATGGAGTTGACTTTTAAGATATTGACTACATGATTAATTGTTAACTTTAAGATTCAATTAAGGAAAAAAAAAGGAATTAAAGAATACTTTAATTGAATACTATATGCCTTTTAATGTTATATTAACAAATAGATACATTTTAATGTTTATTGTTTGACTTCAGGTTCATTGCAGACTTGTCAAGAGTAGTAGCTTAGGGTTGTATTAATATTATTTAGCCTTAAGTAATGGATTTTTTACATTGTATGATTGGTTATGTCAAATAATTTGGATTGTATGTAATCTAACTTATTATTTTATAATGTGTATCCTAAATAGTTCAATTTTGAATGTCTATACTTAATTCGTATGAAAACTTTTAATATATATTGTTACACGTAATATCTTTATAGTTTTATATAATATTGTTTTGGATTATCAGGAGGATTGATTGTTATGAGTAGATTATGATGACAACCATGTGGTTGTCATGTTGTGGTAAAAGAAAAGATCTATAATGGTTGTATCAAGAATTGAGAAATTGTTTTAGAAGTGTATACGTAATTGTCGATAACTTGGGATGTCTAAGATATAAAGAGAACTCTGCCTAAATTTTAGTAGAAATTTTGGTGAAGGACTAGTTGATTTTAAACATAAATGCTATTTTTAAAAGGGATATATATATATCACCCTGTTTTTCAATGAACCATGACATGTTATGAAGTATTAACCCTATCTAAAATAGGGGGCATTGCATATACACATCCTATGTAGTATATATTTCAAGGCAACAATTTTGAACATAGTGTTAAAGTTACTCATAAAGTGTTGTGAATAATATTGATGATATCCAATAGGCTCGAGGAAAATCCATGCTATGGAATTCTTAATCCCTTCATGTTTATCTTATATAATACACAACCTAGCGTGACCATCAATTATATATCGATGAAGCAAATTTAAAAACTAACTTTAATTACTATTTGTTTCTTCTTTAATAATAACAAAACACAACAGATAACTCCATTATTCACATAATAAGGAAATACAACCAATAACTTTGTCTTGTACTTACCATAAAGATGAGTGTCATTAATACTAATTAAAGGACAACAATATTAAAACATATCAATTGAATCACTAAATTTCCAAAATGCTCTCCCAAATATTGCTTTATTGTCATCAACTATTTTATGATTCCAAGTGATAATTGTTCATAGATTTAATCTCTAATGGCTTGTAGCATTCTAGGTAGGTTTTAAAATGGCTCTTCATGTGTACCAAAAAACCGCTCCAATATTTTCAACTTAGCCACTCATGCCTTCTAATATGAGACACCATGCTCATAATTTCTTTTTATAATTATCAACATCACCTCAACAATGAGATTTGAGTCAATTTGACGATGATGTTGTAAAATAATAATAATAAAAAAGGTTCTGACATGTGTGTTGCATTTTTTATTTTGAGATTCCTTATGAGTTATACCTTTGGTGATATCTCCCATATAAAAACCATCTACAAACTGGTTCCTGAATATATTGCTACTGAACATAAGTTTTAGTTAAATAATAGACCTTATACTGCCAATAATTAACTACAGTAATACATTCAAACTTGTTCTTTTTTTTTTCAACCTCCAATTCATCAACTGATAAGCCTGAATGCCTACAAATATTAGTCTAATTATTGCATCTATATTGGTCATCCTCACTCACAACCTCAAATTCAAGAGCATAAAAGGTCATGCATTGATTAACAGGCTGAACTAGTTTAGCATCCATATCTTCCTTATCTTCTCAATCTTTATCCGTAACCTCAACTCTATAAATATAATAGTCATCTTTGTCTTCACTTGGATTGGATTCTTTATAGTAATATGAAACATATATCATCAACTAAGGTTTCATATTAACAATTTCTAGTATTGACATTTGTCTTATTACATTACCACCAAACCTAGAAGAGTGTCCTCGTCTAAGAGGGTATTTGTTTACACAATAACTTTAGCTTTTGAAGCAAGCCGCATAAACAACATGTTTGGTAATATACAAACTCAATTTACTGTTTATGTGGGACCCATATATTTTATGTTAAAACCGCTAGTTTGCGCATAGCAGCTGAGAGCTGCTTCTTCGTTCTGCCGCGTCTGTGCCAGGTGAATAACTCACCTGGGCCTGTTCACTTCTTGAGATGAACAGTGCGGAGTGAATTAATTCACTCTGCACTGTTCGCTTCAAGAAGGGAACAGCACCCAGGTGAATTAATTCACCTGGCATTGTTCACGTGAATAGTGCCATGTAAATTTCACTTGGCACTGTTCACGTGAATAGTGCCATGTAAATTTCACTTGGCACTGTTCACGTGAACAGTCACTGTTCATTAGACCGCGTCCGACCCGGTAAAAAAAATTTATTTTTTTTAAATTGTATTTTATTTGAAAAACTATTGTTTAATATTATTTAATAACACTACATAAATATAAGGACATCGCATGATGACGTAGTATTTGCACAATTTGATTGTAATTCCAATTTTATTTCTAATGATATTTTACTTGATTTTGTTGCACACTCAAAAAACCATTGACACTATAATCCTTATTAGATGAATTTCATATGTGATGAAATTGTAGATAAGTTAATGGAATAATAAGAAATATTTGATATAAAATATTATTTATTTAATTATGTAATAATGGTAGTTAAATCTACAATATTTAAATTAAAAACCATCAATATTAATATATATCTTTTTTAGTTATTTTATAACCTCAATTTGAAAAGTATATTTAACCAAACACATTAAAATATTTTTTATTCAACCTCAATTTCAACCACAGTTTTAACCAAACATATATAAATATCAAACCAACCTCAACTAAAAGTACTTTTTATAAAATAATTTTTTTTCAAATCACAACCACAAAAGCTACAACAATAGCAAACACACATTCAAGTAGAGCTCTAGCATATTAGTCTCATTAATCCTTATAAACCTAAACATTGAATTAACATTTCCATCATTATAGTTTGGTACACCAACATAACAAGCTTGGCTAACCCTAGTTTGCAACATCCTCCAAGTAATTTCAACTTCTATTTCAAACATATTTCAGCCAAGTCGATCGCATAATATTCTAGGTAACTTGTTAAAAAAATATTTGTTGTCATCATTGGGAACTCATGGCTTTCTTCATTATAAATAATATCATTGTTGGTATTGATAATGGTACCACCATGAAAACATGGTATTTTTAAATTACCAGATATTTTGTTAAAGAATACAAATCTATCTTATTAATATCCCAGGGTATCTATATCTAATTACCCAAAATCATTGATTATTTTATAAAATAACTTAATTATCAACTCAAACTATATCTAATTAATCTAATTACAAAAAATCCTAAAATTTTCAATAAGTCCCTAATTAAAAACCCTAACATTATATGAAATCAAATTAATATACATTAGCATAAATTACATCAAATTAATAGAGAAAAAAATATTAAATATGCATCTAAGTGTAGAACATGAATGGTGATAATGATGAGGTGGTTGTTTTGACTAGAAATAGATTGACCCGTGATGAAGAGAAGAGTGATCTCGTGATGTTTTGGATGTGTTTTTGTGGTGGCGAGAGAGGGTGAGGGAGGGAGGTCGCGGGTGGGTATGGAGAGAGAGAAAGAAAAAAAAAGAAGAAAATTAAAGAAAAAAGGACTCTGAGTTTTAATTCTTTATGAAGTTATTGATGAAAAATTTACGATTCATAAGTCACATATATCATCTATATATATCCCAAATATGTTTTTTTTATTATGCTACTTTACCAAATTATTTTTCACAGCGTTAAAAAACCCAAAAAAAACTTCTATTTCCGCTTTATTAAGACTGTGATGGGAAGTTGACCCCACAGAAACAGAAACCAAAGAAAAAACCGTACATGACGTGTCAAGATAAGGACATTTTGATCTTTATTAAGACTGTGATGGGAAGTTTAACCCCACAACTTGACTTCGCCCAGAGCCCGCCCGGAACCACCAATGAATTCAGATCAATAGACGAGAGTGATCTCATTGGCCCACGTGTCCTATTGAAAGGATATATTCTACCAGCATTAAAAAAATTATCCTGCTTGTCCATTTCGTGTAAATAGACAATAAAGGATTTAATTAATTAAAAAAACTTTCCAGCGTGCCACTCTACTCCGTGTGGGTGTCCATCCAATCGCTCCAAACACGCTTCCCAAACCGGACCCTTATTGTTTTTTAGTGAAATTGTAGCCATTTCACGTACCAAAGAAACGAGCAGCTCATGGTAAGCACGTGAGGATGCTCTTATTCAAGCGTTTCTCACATGGCATCTTATGGTAACTTACATACATAAAGAGAGCTTATCCATTATAATTATAAAACTTACAACTACACTATCCAGAAATTGCAGGACGGTGTTGACGAAGAGAAAACTCATCTTCTCCTATCTAAGCCATTTCATTTCGAGCCCCTCTTTCTCTGGTTTATTGTCAATGGCATCAAAGAAGTTTTTCAATGCAAGAGCTAACTACATCTACCCTACTCTGGGTAGTGGTAATCATACAATCACTGCTCACGACAAAGTTTTTGAGTTCGATGAGGATGATGTTTATAATTCTAACGTTGTTTCTTCGTTGGAGAGCAAGAAAACGATACCAAGTTGTCGTTCATCAAAGAAAGCTCCAAGGAAGGCCGAAATGGCCAAGGACCTGGCCCCGGTGACATGTGCATCGTTGCCCGTGAACATACCCGATTGGTCCAAGATTTATAGCGATCATCAAATGAAAGAGAGTGAAAATAGTATTTATCAGCTTGATGATGATTCTGAACATGATGATGATGATGATCTAGACGGTAGAGTGCCTCCACATGAATATTTAGCTAGGAGGAGAGGAGCCTCCTTTTCTGTTCATGAAGGGATCGGAAGGACCTTGAAAGGGAGGGACTTGCGCCAGGTGAGAAATGCAGTTTGGAAGAGAGTTGGATTTGAAGATTAGCAAAGAAGATTCACTACAAGTACGAGTAAGAACAGTAGAATTAATTTCTGGGAATTTAGATATCACATGGAGTAGTTGATGACTTTTTTTCTTTTCAAGTGGAACATTGTCCTTTGGTTATAAGTGTTTTGGGTGTAGTCAGAGGATAACTTTTTGCTTGTAGTTTCTTAGATTTTAGACTGCAAGAGAAAATCAGAAACTCTCTGGTTGTTCTGGTTTTAGACTCCCATGGTTTGTCTTTTTTCCCATTAATTCTATCTGTACTCTCTTTTGTTGATAATTATGGTGTTATGGAAATTGAAGAAATTACAGGTGATATGGACTCCTAATTTGGTTGGTGGGTGGTTGGCAGGAAAGCTACAGACTAGCTAAGACAATTCTTGAATTAAAATTCATCTTTGATTAGAAATCCAGCATAAATTTCACTTCTTTTCAGTCTTGTTTATATCTTCTGCTTGCGGGACGAAACAATTTGTTTTACCTTTCCTAAAATGTAAAGATCGTTGGATTACCCTTATTTGCGTGGGGCTCATGTAAAATTGTACATGAATTTGAAACACGACACTTGTATTCTCACGGTCCCTCCTATATGACCTTTTCTTTTTCCTTTTTTCGGTCCTGTATTGCTTGTTTGGCTTCGATGGCATCCCCAGCTTTCTTTCCAGCATATAATAGTGTTCATAAACAATGTCCTTAAAATCTCCAGAAAAAAGAGATTGCGTGGATACTTTGGTATTGATTTTTACCTTAATCACTATTAATAAATTTACAAATATAAACAGTAACACTAATAGAAAAATTACATCGGTATATTGCGATGTTTTTTACCGATATAATTTTTCATCCCTGTATTCATCGATAATTACCGACAAAAATATTATGACAGAGGGAATGATAGAGGATATTACATTGGAATTCAAAAGGGCAAATCGTATGGTGATGTGATATTTTTACCGACTAAATGATTGACAAAATAATTTCATCGATAATACTGTCGGTGATAATTAATTTATGACTTGGCGAATAACCCTCTCCCCCTTTATTTCTCCTTCTTTCTTATGCATTTTTTTAATGCAACAAAACAACCCCCCATCTCAACATAATTCATCATCTCACAACAAATCTGGTCATAACAACACTCAGTTTGTCAGCATCCGTATTCTAATTCAAATTTTATTAAGAATTCTCCACTTTAAATAAGTAAATCTACCCTTTTTTATTTGAACTCAATTTTAAAATGTTCATTGTTACACTTTTTTGCGGTATAAGTATTTTGTTTAGGTGTTTACTTGTTTTATAGTTTTTTCTCTTACAAATTTGTTATATGAATTTATCATTTGTACATGTTAGGGTTTGTTTTAACTTTTGTAAAATTGCATTTGTTTGTAGATTAATGAAACTTATGTCGAATTCTTGACTTAGATGTTTTGTGATGAAATAAATAATGGTTTATTTAATGAATTCGTTTTATATTTTTCAATTTTATTGCCGAGTTGAAATTTTTGGTAAATGTGTAGAAATTTGAATTTATGTAAATAATTGATAATGAATTAGGAGTACTATTAAAATAGATTGAATAAGTTCGAGTTAAATCAATATTTTTGCAATTATTTAGTTAAAGTAGTTAATTAATACATGTTGTCATCATTATTTTATATATGTTTAATACAAGTAATGAATGATCATTCATGGATGTATAGAGACTCACCTCAAGGGTTGCAAATGATAAATTATTGTTATGGGATTTAGGGTTTTATTAATTATGCTATATCTAATACAAGAAATATTAGTGGAGGGGGTATTAGATGTTCATGCAAGAGATGTAAAAATAAAAAGTTTCTTGATCCATATGTTATAACGATGCATCTTCTACAAAAAAGGTTCATAGAGAAATACATATGTTGGTATGCATACGGAGAACCATATATTCCTCAAGTTACCATGGTAGAAAGGATGGTTGGGTCAACTTCTAGTGTTAGCAACGTGTATGAAGTTGTAAATGACAATAGTAATCCTTATAAGAATATGGTTATGAATACGATGAGAATGAATTAGGGTCATGTCAGTCAATGTTCAATCATAGATAAAGAACCTAATATAGATGTGACCGTGTTTTTTGATCTTTTGAAAGATTTTGACGAACCATTAAGGGATGGTTGCACAAATCACAATAAATTATTGGTCGTTGCACATGTGTTTAACATAAAGTCAGATCATGGGTTAAGTGAGGTTTGTTATAACAGAATTGTCGAATGGGCGAGAAGCATTTTACCTGAAGGGAATAGGCTAAAACATAATGTTTATGCTGCTAAATCCATGATGAAACCTCTAAGTCTAGGATAGTAGAAAATTGACATGTGTTCACATTTCTGCATGTTATACTACCTTGAAAATACAAAGTTGATCGAGTGCAGAACATGTGGGCATTCTCGTTATAAACCCATGACTGGTAGGGGAAGGACTCTTGTCATACTTAGAAAACTTAGATACTTCCTAATTACACTTAGATTGCAGAGGTTATTCATGTCATCAAAGACTATTGCGCACGTGACATGGCACCAATCACATGATATAGTGGATGAAGTGATGGTGCACCCTTCTGATAGTGAAGGCTGGAAACACTTTAACAATGTGCATCCTCAGTTTTCCATGAAGACAAAGAACGTGCATCTTGGGTTATATATAAATAGATTCAATCCATTCGGGTCATTTGCTGCTTTTTATTCTTGTTGGTCAGTGATACCCACGGTTTACAAATTGTCAACGGGGATGTGTTTGAAGCCGGAGTTCATGTTTTTATCTAAGGTCATACCCGATCCTAATAGTCCAAATCAGAATATAGATGTTTATCTGCGACCGTTGATTGATGAGTTGAAGTACTTGTGGTCATCCAGGACTTTGAATTATGATGTATCAAGAAAATAAAATTTTCTAATAAAAGCAACTTTGATTTGGTCTTTGAATGATTTTCCAGCTTATGGAATGACTTCTGGTTGGAGCACACATGGAAAACTAGCATGTCCATACTATATGGAAAATAACAAGACATTTTTGCTAACAAGCTGTGAATTTAAGTATTTGAAAAATGGATAAATAGGAAACACAAATAAAATTTGGCATCAGACATTGTTTTACATTGATGGAAATACCAACAGATTGTACATTACATACGGGTATCCTGACAGAATGTATTAATCAGTATATTCCAAAGACCATGAAAATTATTCCCCTTCACCCTGACATTATTCACAATGTTCATTACATAAGGGTATACTAATAGAATGCGTTCGTTGGTATATTTCAGAGACCATGAGAACTATGCCCTTTTGCCCTGACACTATTCACGATGTTCATTGCATATAGGTATACCGATGGAATGTGTCCGTCGTTATATTCCAGATACCATGAGAACTTTTCCCCTTCACGCTCACACTATTCATGGTGTTCATTACATATGGGTATACCAACGAAATGTGTCCGTTGGTATATTTCAAAGACCATAGGAACTGTGTCTAATGTTAAAATCATGAGTTGACTTGTAAAATCGTATGATTTTACAAGGTAATATATGTTTATCATGTTAAATCAGCTTAAGAACTCAAAAAGTGATAAAATCATATAAAATCGTGTAAAATCACGATTTTGAACTCGGTTTTATGAGTTTATAAGGAATATATATATACACACACACACAACATACATACATACAGACATACACCCACACTGTAGTAATTGCACCAAAAATTAAAAAACCTAGCCTTTTTTTCTCAAAGTCCATCTAGTGTTCCAATACAAACCATCATTACAATCTGTAATTTGCCTCTTTTTAACCTCCATCCCTCTTCTCTTTTTTTTTTCACTCACCGACGGGCGACGACATCCTCTCCATTCTCCAATTCTCGACTGACTTGTACTCCTTGAAGCAAATCAATCAATCTAAATGGAAAAGAATTATATCTGCAAATTACAACCTGTTAGTGAGTGATCTGCGCAACCTTGAAGTTTTTTGTATATGGAGCTTTTGAATTAGTTTTCTTAGTTGATCACTACTAGGAAAACTAATTAAGTAGGGGGGGAGTCAAAGTAATTGAATGATCTTGATTTCTTATAACACGTAAGAAAGTTTAAAAGTAGATGACTTATCCAAAGGAGATTAGATTTTGGTATGAAAATATTAGTCTCAAACCCTTTTATTGTCATTTCCACTTCGTCTAAAGAAACAAACAGAAATTTTTTGTTTTCCTTAGTTTCTTCCCTTGCTCATTTTAATGCCAAACAAACCATTCCCCTCCTCTAATGAGAACTTTTTCTCTTTTCGGTTCAATTATAGGTTTTGACTTATGGATGATTTAAGAACAATAGTTGAGCTTCCAAAGTAAAACTCCTCTGATAAAGAATAAAAAAATATATCTACTAGCAACAGTTAGGATCTTTGACCCAAGAGCTGGTAGAAGAAATTGAACCATACATTCGAAGAGATGATAGAACTATGGCTTTGTAACTTGTAATCAGATTTGTTTAAATGTTTTCCTTATGAGAATTTAATCTTCAATGTCACATTAGTAAGCTAGTATGGATGATATCATTGATTGCATTGACTAAGTTAAGATGGATATCCATCAGGTTTAATTATCATGCCCCTCTAAACATCTAAACATAAAAGAGAGAGTAAATTGTTTTATTTAGTCCTCATGCTCTTGTACATGTTATTCTTGTACATTCGACATGCAAATATATCTCAACAACAAAATCTACTACATCTGATTTTGGAACTCAAGGTCATTTATTGGAGCCATGGTTTGGAAACTTTGGAGATGGAGAAATAGTAAATGATTTACAAGAACAACAATGTTCTAAATTTCTAAAGAACCCTGTTGTTCTTGTAAGAGATTTGAGTTATAAGAAATTAAAATAGAATAAAATCAAGGAGTCATGAATTTTGAGTTTACCAACTATTTCCATTTTTTAGTAATTTTATGGTCTGTCTAATCAACAAAACCAGCACTTTTGCAACACAGTATGAATGCGAATTTTACTTTCTTTCTTCTAGATTATATGCACTCCTATCTATTATATAATCTTATCATCTTATTGCTTTAATTTTATGAGTTTTTTATGCATGTTTCTGGATTATATGAATTGTTATGTATAACACAGAAAACCATCTGAAAAGTATGTACCCCATGTAGTTTTTTCTCATTGTAGCCTACTTATAGTTTTAGCTTAGATTAAAAAACATGTCTGGATTTAGAATTTGTTTTTGTTAGGAATGAAGAAATTATTAACAAACCAGCACTTCTATTCTAGAATCCCATGCCACTAATAATAGAAATGATACTTAAGTCCACTTGCCTTTGTCTAGCATATAAAAAACCAAGCTACATGCTAATTTATTTCTATCAATATCTTATTTTGTTTGCATTTCCTTCAACCTATTCATTCATTTTGTCACATGTATTATAATACTTCTTTTTTTTAACTAAAATTTAATTAGAATCATATAATGTTTGTATTGATTACAAGGCTAATTTGAGTTGATTCTTGAATTGTTGAACATATGGCATCTAGAAAAAATTCTTCTCATAATAGGCTTAATGTGGGATGGCAACATGATATAAATATTGATAAGAATTTTAGAAAATTTCATTGCAAGTATTGTCAAAAAATTATCAGTGGAGGCATTTTTCATTTTAAACATCATTTGGCTTGCACTAGTAAGGATTTTGAGCCATGCCAACAAGTGCTAGAAAATGTTAAGCATATGATTTTAGGTGTTTTGGTGAAAAATCTAGAAGTAACTGAAAATAAAAGAAAGGCTCATCAATATATTGGAAAAGATGATGATGATTAAATGAAAGAAATTAGCTCTAAGGACAAAAGAAAGAGAGTAGTTAGTGGAAGTGGAAGTACACAAACAACCCTAAATCAATTGCTAAAAAAGGATATTAGAGAAGAAACATGTCGACAAATTGCAAGGTTTTTCTACACTAGTGCAATTCCATTTAACTATGTAAAAAAACCTCAAGTTTTTTAAGGCACTTGAATTGGTTGCAAAGCATGGGCTAGGTTTGAAGCCTCCATCTTACCATGATAGTAGATAGAAGTATTTGAAGCAAGAAGTGGATCAAACAATGAACTTGCTTGAGGAGTACAAGCTAGAATGAAAAAAAAAACAGGTTGTTCAATAATGTCTAATGGCTGGACAGATAAAAAAGACATTGTATTTGTAATTTTTTGGTTAATAGTCCTAAAGGGATAATTTTTTTGTCATCGGTGGATACTTCTAATATGTCCAAGACTGTTGATAAGCTATTTGAGATGTTGGATGTCATTGAGAAGAGGATTAGAGATGAAAATGTTGTGCAAATAATCATCGATAATATTATAAATTATAAGCCAGCAGGACAATTATTGATGAAAAAAAGAAAGAAGTTGTTTTGGACATCATGTGTTGCCCATTGTATTGACATGATATTGGAAGATTTTGAGAAGAAGTTAGGGGTTCATCAAGTAACTATTGCTAAGGGGAGGAGAATCACCTCATATATTTATTCAAGAACTATTCTTATTTTCATGTTAAGATATTTTACAAATGGAAAGGATTTGATTATGTCTGCTGACACTTGGTTTACTACTGCATATTTGACTCTAGGATGTTTGAATGATCATAAAATGCAGATGATGACTATATTTACTTCCAAACAGTGAAGGTTATGTAGGTTTTCAAGAATAGAAGAAGGAAAACGTATTCAAAACTATGTTTTAGACAACAGGTTTTGGCATGATGTCACTATATGTATTAAGGCAGCATACCCTCTAATTAAAGTGCTTTGATTAGTTGATTTAGATGAGAAACCAGCTATGGATTTTGTATATAAAGTAATGGACCGAGCAAAAAAGAAGATACAAGTGAAGTTTGGTTCTATAAAAAAAATTTATCAATCTTGCTAATTATTTATTTCACATATTGTCGTCTATTAATATGAATGTCTTTGGAGAGATACTTTCAATTGAGATTTTTCTATATTATAATGATATTTTTATTGTTTTTTTATAGTTATATACCTATATGAAATATTGTTGTTACAAGATGAGAACTTCAACTTCATAGACTTTTACATGCAAAAGCTTATTATTTGAATCCTCATTATCATTATAATCCTAATTTTAACGTTAATGCTAACATTAAAATTGGATTAAATTAATGCTTAGAAAGGATAATGCATGCAATTGAAAGGTGCAAAATTGACTTACAACTTGAATCATTCAAGGATGCAAAAGGGTTGTTTGACATTAAGGCTACTAATACAGCAAGGGATAAAAAAACTCTAGCTCTATGGTGGGATTGTTATGGGGATGAATGTCTAGAATTACAAAGGTTTGTAATCCGAGTTCTAAGCTTGACTTGTACTTCATCTGGATATGAGCGTATCTAGAGTGCATTTGAAATGGTGAGTTTTTTTAATCTTATTATTTTAAATGTTGAAATATTTGATAAGAATCTTATAAATTTGAATTGTTTATTTAGTTCATATAAAACGAAGAAATCATTTGCACTAGAAAAAAAATGAATGACTTGGTATTTGTAATGTGCAATCTTAAATTGAATGATAACCAAGTTAAGAAGCAAGCTGATGATTTTGATGTAGTTTTAGATGATCTTTTATTTGATGATGATTGGATATCCGAGGGAGAAAAACATGATGGTTCATCAAACTTTGATTTGCTTGGTGTCATTGATAGTGTAACACGAAGAAAAAATGGTAAAGAAGATGAAAGTGATGCAAAAGAAATTCCTAATGATGCTGAAATGGAGAGTCATGGTACTGGAGATGATTTAGAGATTAAAATTAATGATAATCTAGAGAATTCAAGGAGTTTTGAGTTTAAGAACATTGACAATATTGATGTTGGTACTAGTGGTGACACTAATAATCCTCTTAATGGTAATGATATTAATGAATGTCTTAAGAATAATGAGAAAGATGAAGGCAATAAAGTTAGTTTTAGTTTACATGACACACCAACAAATTGTTTGTTTTAAGTTTGTTAATTGTTAGTTAATGAAAAGTTACTTAAATTATGTATGAATTTTTATGTGAACCATGTATTTGAAGATGCTTGAACTATGTATATATTTTTATTTGAACCATGTATTTTAAGGTACTTGAACTATGTATGAAAAAAAATTCCATACGATTTTACAATCTGAGTTTATTTTGTATTTTTTGTGCCATGTTTTCGACAACCTTGATTGTGCCCCTTTACCTTGACATTGTTCATAGTATTTATTACATACAGGTATATAGACGGAATATGGTTGTCGATATATTCTAGAGACCATGGGAACTATTCCTTTTCACCCTAACACTGTTCCCGATTTATATACAGGTATATCGATGAAATGTGTCTATCGGTATATTCTAGAGACCATAGGAATTGTTCCCCTTCACCCTAACATTTTTATTAAAACAAACACGGCACTATACACGATGTTCATTACAAATGAGTATTCCGATGGAATGTGTCTGTCAATATATTTTAGAAACCATAGAAATTGTGCCCTTTCACCCTAGCACTATTCACGGTGTTCATTACATAGGGGTATATCAAAGGAATGTATTCGTCGATATGTTCTAGAGACCATAAGAATTGTTCCTCTTCACCCTGACACTGTTCATGATGTTCATTACATATAGGTATACTGATGAAATGTGTTTGTCGGTATATTCTAGAGACCATGAGAACTGTTTACTTCTCAATGGCACTATATACGGTATTCATTACATGTGGGTATATGATAGAATATGTCTGTCAGTATATTTTAGAGACTATAGGAACTGTGCCTCTTCACCCAAGCACTATTCACGGTGTTCATTATATATGGACATACCGATGGAATGTGTCTGTCAGTATATTTCAGAAACTATGGGAATTGTTCACTTTTTAATGACACTATTCACGATGTTCATTACATATGGGTATATCGATGGAATCTGTCCACCGGTATATTCTAGAGATCATGAGAAATGTTCACTTCTCAATGCGGTGATAATTAATGATCTTTTGACTATTCACTTTTTTTCCGTACAAAATCATTGATGAAATGAAGTCATTAGTAATATTTGAAGGGGCTTTTTGAAAAATTTTGTGTAAGTTAAAAATTTCCATTTGACTTTACAAACAAAATCACCAACTGAAATATTAAAAATATTAATATTTAATTTTCTATCGATAATCCCGTCGGTAAAAACTAAAATAAAATATTGGAATCATGACACTTTATCTACTTCTCTCTTCTTCTCTCACAAACCCATTTTTCTCTCTCTTTCTCACATGTGATCAAGCATTCTCTTCTCTTCTTATCCTAAGGTATGTTGTCTCTCTTCATTTTTCTTGTTATATGTTTTTTGGGTTTGTTAACAATGTCTTTTCTTTTCATTTCTTTTTTAATTAAGAGCCGAAATAAAGCACGCCATTAAGGTAAGAATTTTTTATTTATTTTTTTGTGTGTTTTTTGGCATTATTTTTGTTTTTTTTTTTGTCATTATTTTTGTTCAATTTTATGTTCTTAATAATTTTATGAATTAATAAATTACATGAATTTTTGTTGTTATTTAAATATTTTTTGCATTATTTTGTTGAATTTTAGTTATTTGTTGTTCAATTTCAATTAAATGTGTAGGATTAATATTAATTATTATTTTTTACTTATTCCATTTAGAATAATTTTTTGTAAATTTAGGATTAAAAATATTATCACTTAGAAATAATTGTGTTGAGTTTTAGTTGTTATTGTAATAAGTTTTGCATTATTTTGTAGAATTTTAGTTGTTTTTTTTCAATTTTTTTGTTCAATTTCAATTAAATGTGTAGGATTAATTTTAATTATTAATTTTAATTTTTGTAAATTTAGAATAATTTACTGTAAATTTATGATTAAAAATATGTAGAAAATTTAAATTTTCTATGAAATTGAATTATGCTAAATTGTTAGAAGAAATTGAATAAAATCAATTGGTTTGTGACATATATGATGTGTATTTTCAGGTTTAAAAAACTTGGATAGTCTCCCGTATATGGGAGATGCTACCAAATGTTTTTTAAAAATAGAAATTGTTTAATTTTTTTTATCTATTAATTGTGTTGATGCATGGGGGAGAGTTTATTGCATGTTGCAAGGACAAGATCATTGTTAGTTCTTCTAGCAGCAATGCTGACAACTATAAATCATTTGGTGCCGACCAAGAACAAGCACTTGAGGCACAAGCATTGACTCACGACACAGGCTTGTTAAAGTGTGATGCCACGACATTGAGAGGGTCCTTTTACAACAGGATGCATTTACCTCAAGTACGAGGCCTAGTGGAAGGACAACCTTTCAATATAAGTTTGTTTTACTCTCACAATGATTTGTTTAATAATTTTGAAAAAAATAATATCATTTAACAAATGCAATTTCAGGTTTACAAACATTGAGGTTGTGAGAATAACAACATCAGCCTTTAATTGTCAAAAAAAATTTCATTATTTCAATAGAGTCAGGTTTCCAAACATCCTTAATGGAAATTGCAGGTTGATGCATGATTTTCAAGGTTCAATGTTATTACTAGCTTAAATATTTATTTATGTTAATTTGGACCATTTATTGATATTACTAAAATTTTCCTTTTATAAATTTTTACTTTAATGGAAAATTTGAATGGGAGAGAGTTGATAATAATGTTGCGATAAGGGTTTGGGAGAATCACACTACAATGAGGTAAGATCGAATTCAAGATAACTTTTTATTCCAAATATTAAAATTTTATTTTGGATTTACTAATAGATAATTAATTTGTACCATAAATGTTGTGTAATTTTTTGGTACGAGGCGCAAAAGAAATCAAAACAATATGCAAAAGAAAGAGAGCTTCCAAATTAGAATAGCGTGGTTGTTTGGAAGGATTTCAAATTGTCGTACGTCTTAAAGGTTGTATGAGCAGGATACATTCAGCAAGTGATGTCCACACATTTCACTCAATGATCACATTTCGGTACGGATAACCAGAACTGGCATATTCACTATTTTGTTACCACACATACCGACTACTCTAATCTGTTTGTTTCGTAAGCGAAGCGGATTGTAAGATTTTTTTTATTACATCCATTTTTTATTAATTTTTTTATTTTATACATATATTTAACTGACAAAAGTTTTTTTTATTGCAGGCTACGATTCTTGGACCCGAGCCAAGCCCAATGGAGCTTTTTGTTGAAACACATGTGTAGAGTGATGATCGCTAAAAAAAAATGCAAAAGTTCGTTGATAGTCGAGCTTAGCACTTTATGGTTTGTTGCTTTCAATTATTATTTTTTTCTTAAGTTATTATTTTCTTGAATTTGATGAATTTATGTTTTCTTTTCAGGATACATATAATAGCAGGTTGAAGGAGAGATACAAGGACGATCCTTCAACCAATCCAGATATCAATCTAGATTTGTAGTTGGAGACAAAATCATCCGATAGACTTGATAGAAATCGGGTGTATAACCTCTCTACTATTACAACCAAGAAATTATAGATGGCCCATAGTACTTTGATCGTTGGATGCTCGTAATTGATTCCAAGCATTCAAACTCGGAAGTTCATGATGTTGTTAGACTAATGAGCACAAGATCGAACGATCCATCTTAATGATAAATATGAACGACTTAATGTTGTTATGAAGAACTCCACCGATTGGTAATAGAGTAAAGATCACAAATGACCGGTTTATGTGCACCCTCTAATTGGCTCTATGGTCCTGGTGACGACCAGCCTCCTCCAGTGCCGCCTATATGTTAGATTTATTGTATTTGAATGTACAAAAGTTTAAATTTGTAATAAATATTTGATTTTTATACTAATTTGTTTTCTTTTAATTATTTTTCTACTTTTGTTCAATATATTCTTTTTAAAAAATATTTTTAAAATATTACTGATGAGATTACCGACTGCACAACTCTGTTGGTTTATTCCAAAGAATTGAAAAAGAATTACTACAAATACCACTATTACTGATGAGGATACCAATGGAACTAGACTGTCGGTATATTTCAGAGAGTTGAAAAGAATTACTACAAATACCACTACTACTATTAACGCACCAACGAAATTACAAATGATGTACGACCTGGCTTTTTCAAAGCCAAAATCAATGGAATGCTTTTTATATAGGTCGTCAGCTTCTGGATGTTTTTCACCATATCATTTTGTAGATTTATAATTGCATTCTTTTCATTAATAAGGCACAATCCACGTAAGATAATGTAAATCAACATTCCTATAAAATGGATTCTCAATACACATGCGTATAATATTATATTTTCATACTCATAAGTTTACATTACATCATATTGACATACTCATAAAGTCATATTTTTGTTATAGTCTCGTTATCATCACGAGTTCATACAAGAGTGTTGAATGACAAGTTACAGAACTAGTACTTTCGTTATCCTAACTTCATGTAATTTCACAACATAACATCCTCATAAGAAGAATACCACATACGTATATTCATACACATCATATCTACATGTTCGCACATATACATCTATGTTTCATTTTAATTTTTCATTACAAGTCTTAACAAAAAGGATCGAACGACTAATTGAGCGATTAGCACGTTTGTTCAGACAAAACTAATCATAATCCAATCAAATGTTCCATAGGCGATTTATGAAATCATTATAACATGATAATATATCCTTTGTAATGCTCATTCAAACGATTCATAACAATTTGATATTCACTATAATATAATAGTATACCCTTCATAATACTCGTACAAACCTTCTGTAATAGCTTAGTGTTAAGTATACACAACAATAGATCCTTTGTAAAACTCGAATAAACATTCTGTAATAGTTATTGTTAATCGAACTAACGTTATTCTTTGTTTAAAGCATAACAATCATAGTTCTTTTATATACTTGGTATATACAAAACATAGTACACATGAACGCATCAATTCTTGAAACTAACTCATAACTCCCAAATCCGGCTATCCTTTTAGGATGCCATTAGCCGAAGCCAATCGTTTATTTATCTTGGTCATGCACTTAGGATGCCATTAGCTGAAGCTAATCATTTATTCATTCCGATCATCCATCTCAAATATCATTAACCAAACTAATGGTATTCTCTGTTCAAAGCATAACAATCATAGTTCTTTTATATACTTGGTATCTACAAAACATAGTACACATGAACACATCAATTCTTGAAACTAACTCATCTCAAAGCTAATCATTTACTCATCCCGGTCATCCACTTAGGATGCCATTAGATGAAGTTAATCGTTTATTCATCTCGACTATCCATTTAGGATGCCATTAGTCGGAACCAATCATTTATTCATCCTAGTCATCCACTTGGGATGCCATTAGCTGGAGTTAATCATTTGTTCATCCAGGTCATCCCCTTAAGATGTCATTAGCCGAAGCTAATCATTTGTTCATCCTGGTCATTCCCTTAAGATGTCATTAGCTGAAACTAATCATTTATTCATCTCAGTCATCCACTTAGGATGTCATTAACCAAAGCTAATCATCAATCACAACCTGGTCATCTATCTTAGATGCTATTAGCCGTAGCTAATCATAAACCAAACAAACGTTCCATAAGCGGTTTATGAAATCACTATAACATGATAATATATCCTTTGTAATGCTCATTCAAATGATTCATAACAATTTGACATTCACTATAACGTAATAGTAGACCCTTCGTAATACTCGTACAGACAATTCGTAATAGTTTAGTATTCAGTATACATAATAATAGATCCTTTATAATACTCGAATAAACATTCTATAACAGTTTAACATTTAGTATAACATAACAGTAGATCCTTCACCATACTTATATAAACATTCGTGACAAATAACCTTCAGTATAATACAATGATAGATCCTTCATAATACCCATACAACCATTCATAACAATTAACATTAAGTATAATGCAACGATAGATCCTTCGTAATACTCATACAACTATTCGTGACAATTAACATTCAGTATAATATAATGGTAGATTCTTTGTAATACTTATTCAACCATTCGTGATAGTTTAGCATTTCATATAACACAACAATAGATCCTTCGTAATAAATTCACTTTAGAAACTAACGTTACGCTAGAAGATGGTGGAAATCACCTACCTACTCCTTTCGTGGGATGTCCTTGTCCGGTCGTGGATCGAGTCTCGGTTGCACCACCTAACACATCAATGGTCATAAATCAGTACATTTGCATTTCGGTAATCAAACAACTCGTCACCATACAAATTTCAAGAACGCACATGTTCATATTCTAGTGTTTATATATTACAATCATACAATGCAATCATTTTAATCATTGAACCAGTTCCGATATGTAATCTACCGCAGAACTTCATCAGCAAAACTGGTTCACTGGTGCTGCAGATTTGTTAAGGAATTTATTCGCTGGAATACAGAATCATCGGTGAAACTAGTTTGTTAGTGATGCAAACTCGTCAGCTAACTGATTCGCTGGAACACAGAATTCGGCAACAAAAACTGGTTCGTTGGCAGCACAGAATTTGGCAGCGAAATTGATTCACTGTTGACTCCATAAATTGAGCAGTGAAAACTAATTCGCTGTTGACTCTACAATTCAGCAGCGAAAATTGATTCGCTAATTCGCTGCTAACACCAAATTCAGCAGAGAAACTGATTCGCTGCTGACTCCATAAATTCGGCAGCAAAAACTGATTTGCTCCTGACACCACAATTCGATAGTGAAAACTGGTTCACTGTTGACACAACAATTCGACAGTAAAACTGATTTGCTGGGAACAACATACTTGATGGAAATCACCAGCCCACATGGGCTACTGTTGATCAGAAATCATTATCAAAAACTAAGTTGCTACCGACTCAGAAATCATCAACGCAACACAGTTTCCCGGCTGATGCTGAAATCGTTAGCGTATATGATTTATGATTGACGCGTAAATTGTTGATGAAATTGAGTCACTGCCGACTCAGAAATCGTCAATGCAACCTCTGTCACTACTAATTCAGAAATTAGCAGCAACGATGATATCATTTCTAGTTTCACTCTTTCCCTTCAGCCAAACGTAAGGCTTCCGCTAGGCTTCCCTCTACCAATGTTTCACACCCTAGGTGGGAATAAAACCTTACCGAATCACACTTCATTAATCACTCATCACCAAACAACACAAACATTAACACATGTTCATTTAGCAAGGTTTTCCCTAATTCATCCCTTCCAACATCACTTTAAGTCCTCAATGGTATTATCCAAAATTCATTAATATAATTTATAGCAATTCAACGACACGTAAACAAGTCCCACATTCATGCTATTTCACACGAACTTATAAAGCTTAATCATGTGAGATTTCGTCAATGTTCATATTCTTGGTCGAAGCATATATACCTCTTTCATCCAATCTTTGGCATGTATTTCATCAACTTTAACATAATAGTATAGCCAATAACATATCATACTCATATGTATAACCATTTGCTTCCTAATTAAACAAGTTCATCCATTACACATACAAACTCAAGGCATCAACATGGAGTGAATTTAGTTCTGGTTTCCAGATGTTTCTAAGGTTCAAATGATAGTACTATTCTGTTCATAACACTTTCTAACATATTTTTCACATAATTTCATCATTCACATATGCAGAAATTCTGTCATAAACGCAACATAGGTTCTGTTTTGGTTTCACATAATTAAGCAACTCTAACAAGGTCACCATCTTTGAATTTTATCCCTTTAATCCATGTTCTATCCAACCCTCACTATGGCCAACCTTCTCTTGAAGTTTTTTTTTTTTTTTTTGCATTTAATCAAAATTGTTCATTTCTCTTGTTGTAAGTTCTGGAATTAGGTCCTATACTCAGCCCTATTTTCATCCCTCTTCCTAGTTAAATTTTCCTTAGCAGCTGCTAAAAAATCCTAGGTCATTTAGTTAGGGTTTTCATCTTCCTTTATGGTTTCAAAATCACAAGAACAGTGGAGAAGAGTTCTGGTTTATACCTCATGGTTCTCAACTGCTCTAGGAAGAGGTTTGGTGGTCTGTTCTTCTCTTTCAGTCTAGTTTCTTCCTTCTCTCACCTGTTATCCAGCCGGCCCTTTAGGCTCTTCCTTCTCCTTTGTTTTTTGTTTTTTTTCTTCACTTAGCCTACTTCTCACTCAACTCTCAAGAAAGATTGCATGCATGCTGGTTGTGTTTAGTTTTTCTCCTTAAGAAGGATGGGTTGTACTCCAACAATGGTTGCAGCCAGTTTTGGGAGGAGGTCTAAGCTTCCTCCTCCTCCAAGTTTTGTCACTTCTCTTCCTCTCTAATCTCTTCTCACTCCACTCTCAAGGAAGGTGGGCATACAGCTGTTCAATTTTGTTTTCTCTTAGGAAATAGAGAGGAGCGGTTCCAGCAGCCTACAGCTAGACCTTGGGGAGAGGGAGAGTCACCTTTTCTCTTTCTCTCCCTTGTATTTATACCCCTTCTTAAATGAGGTGGGGTGTTTGGATGCTAGACAATGTTGTTCTTATCCCTCTTTTAGGTTATTTTTTGGCTAGTTTATGTTCCAATTCTCCCCTAGTATAGGCCGGTCCAACACTAATTTTTGTTGGGTTTTTACAGTGTTGTTGCTGATTCAAAAATTGACAACAAAAACTATGTCGCTGCCGATTTAGAAATCGATAGTCAAACTGTGTCGCTGTCAATTTAGAAATCGACAACGCTGTGTTGCTGCTGATTCAGAAATTGACAATAAAAACTATGTCACTGCCGATTTAGAAATCAGTAGCAAACTGTGTTGCTGTCGATTCAGAAATCGGCAGCGACAGTGAAGTCATTTCTAGTTTTACTTTTTTTTTTGTTGGGTTTTTACAAATGATATTCTATTAGCGATATGTTATATTTACCGATGAAATAAAACAAGTAATTTTTTTTTTGTTGATGCGCTTTGTCTGTTTGTAAATCAATCGGTATATTTATTATCGATGGATTCACCGACAGTCCATAAATTACTGATAAGTGTTTTTTTGACAGATTGTTTATGTTCGTGAGTCCATCGATAACATGTCTACTGATGGACTGCTAGTGTAAATACTAGTAGAAATTTTTATTGGTAAAACTATTAAATCTAACCGTGAATCACTTGTATAGAAACAAAGTATTTTTATTCGTTTTAGAGCTGTGAAAGAAAGATTGACTTTTACTAGAAAGCTTGAAGTTTTGAGCGAAGCTAGTAAGGATTTCGATACAAGGGTAAATCCTCGTAGCCAATTACATCTTGTTTTACTGCGAGTAATGGTATGGTTTTAACTTCCTAAATTACCACATTTTTGTCATGGCAAAAAAAAGTGCTCTAAGCGAAGGCGGTCAATTCACCTATAAACTCTTCAAATTTAGAACATAAAATATGGCCATAAACTCAAAAGTAAATAGGAATAAAGGAGAAAAGTAAAGGAGAGCGAAGAAGAGGTGAGAGCACCCTACCCAAACTATGAACCTAGTTGAAATGCACGAGACAAGAGAGAAAGGGGTATCATTTCAATAATATAATAATATTAGCATTTTTTTTCTGAGAAATATAATAATAATAATGATTGTTACCAAATACAGTGCGATTTGATCTTCCAATGTTTAACATAAAATCACAAAACAAGCGGCGCTAATTGATTTCTGTGCCCTTTTGGGGTTGCGTGTGGGAACATTATTGAACATTGTCTGCTAAGCTGAAATTATGGAGATTTTCTTCCAATGCTAAACACAAAATTAAAGTCCCATCACGTTTTAAGTACATGAACTTCGATCCAGGATGATAATTACCATCCAACTTCTAGAATCGATATGCAAGTGGGCAACAGTAAATAAAATGTTCACGCGTTGAAATTCCTTTTGGTGGTGTGGTCACGTTACATATAATTGTAGGATGGAAATATAAAAATATGCTTCCATCATTGATCGTTCAGTCATGGGGACTCTCAACAAGCCGTTATGTGCACTAAAATAAACTGAAGGAAAATCATATTTCCCTGTTATTTTATTATAGCGCTAGTTTCAATGCCACCATGGAGGTAAATACTGCTTTTGTTTTTCTCCCTGAAAAAAAAAATCATTCCAGTCCCTATAGTTTTAAGTGTTTCCTTTTTAGTCCCTCTTTTTGTTGGTTTCACGTTTCAATACTAAATTTCATTTTTTTTATGTTTCAATTCCTAAACTTTGAGAGGAGAAAGTGGTTAGTCTATCACATTTTGACCATAAAAAAATTTAATTTTGATGTAACCGGATTCCTTTTGATAAGAGAAATGCCAATGATGTGTTTTTGAGCTCCCATGTTATTATAAAAAAAAATAGATTAGGTTTAGGAAAGAATTTAAATTTTTGGTTTGATTTTGTGCTTTCTGATTGATTTAGTATTTTTTGAGGTTACGAATTCAACCCAAAAACACCCCTACATAACTTTCCATCCACATCTCCGATCATCAAAAATTGGACCAACAAATGAGACATCATGTGCTATGATAGATGGAGTGTAGTCTACGTTCATAGTTTCTTAAAAAATAAAAGAACCGACGAAGTGTCATCCACTCTTAAATATAACAAATATTAAGGTGAAGCAAGCGAGCCAAACGGTTCATGCACATTAAGCCTTCTTTTATTGGCCTAGGTGCATGAGCCCAATCTCTTTTACCTAGGCACTGGATGTAACTCCCGGATAAATTCATGTATTTTGATTTACAAAAAAAAGAGGGGGGGAATAATTATATATATATATATATATATATATATATATATATAGAAGTTAAAAGAGTAGAAATTATTATCTAATAATATAAATGTGGGACAAGGATTTAAATTGAATAAGTCAAACTTTTGGGCCAAATGGTTTTAAAACAAAAGAAGGAAGGACTTAAATGAAAAAGAGAGGAAAACTTGTAAATATATAAACAAGTGGGGAGTGGATTTTAATAGGGGAGTGGCCAGCCATGTTAAGGCTTGAGAGGGAGAAGAATTGAGTGAAATTTATCAAAGTTCATCAAAACTAAATTCACAAAAAAAAGGAAGGAGATATAACTAGTGATTAAAGTTTATTAGGAAGGGTTTGAACAGGAAAATCTCAAAATAGGAACAAAAGATTTTTTTTAAAGAGGGGAGGCATTGAGAGGAAAATAAGGGGGGAAGGAGGAAAGAAATTTATGTGGTGATTTCAAGCTTTCCATCTCTTATTTCTTTGAAGTAAAAGATAACAAATCTTTTCCTCTCAATTAAATTCATATATTTGGTATGTTAAGATTTTATGCAATTGTATTAGTGAATAATAATGGTATGAGTTGTGAGGTTTAATGGGTTAATTTATGAAATTATGATGAATTAATGTTTTAATAAATGAAATAATAGTAGATGTTTAATATCTTGAATATTTTTTCTTTCTCTGAACTTTAGATATTTAAATTTTCCCTTGATCAATGAAATTTTATGTGGAATGCTGGTAGATTTTTCCATGATAATTTATTTTGAAAATAGAAAACTTATGAGCCAGGTATCCTGTAATGGAACTGATGTCCTGTGAATGGACAGCTTGTGAACCAGCTATCCTGGTATGGAACTGGTGCCCTGTGAATGGGATACTGGTGGACCAGTTATCCTGGTATAGAAATGGTGCCCTGTGAATGGGCAGTTGTGCTGGTATGGAACTAGTACTGATATGGAACTAGTGCTAGTAGTCCAGCTGTGCTGGTATGGAACTAGTGCTGGTTTGGAATTGAAGTTCTATGATGTGGATAGATTTAAATTTTAGATTATTGATTTGTGAATAGTACTTGGAATATGATAGTAAATGTGGAAATTTTGTGAGTAACTAATATTTATATTTATATGTTAATGCAAATGTAAATGTTCTAATTAACCATAATTATCTTTTAAATCATTATGCAGGTTCATCTCAATACCGTGTCTCCTAGTAGTTTTAGAGTTTATTTCCATTACCAGTAAATCTTTTGGATATGTAAATTGTTGATAATAACATTACTATCTATATATTTTGAAGATTATAATGTTGGGTATGTATGAATTTAAATGGACCAGCTTATTTAACTTGTACTCTATTATGTAAATATTATCTGATTATAATGGTGATATATATATATATATATAAGCATGTAGTTAATATCATTTGTGATAAACTATACTTAAAAGATTATATATGATTGAAGGAAGTATATTAAATCTATAATCTATGGTTTGTGTATCATGGTTAAGATAATTCTTTCTTCATTTTAGCAAAATAATTATTCGTTGAGTTGATATGTTAGAGAAAGTGAAATATTATTGATTAAGATATGTTGGAGTATAATAAGAATATTGAATTGTGGAAATGGTTGATTAGGGACTGATGTTGATTTTGTCGATAACTTGGAATAGGCTAAATTAGAGGAAACTCTGCTGAAAGTTTTTGAAAAAAAAATCATGAATATTCAAAATATATAGCTGGAAAATTTTGGGGTTGTTACAATTGGTATCAAAGCCCTGGTTTGGGTTCTAGGTGATAAGAAAAAAACTCACAAAAAAATGATTGTATTATTACAGGATGGTACAAACCAGAAAGGGTGCAACTACTGACCCCTCCCCTTCGGAGAGGCAAGCTCAAGATAGAGGATCTATAGATAGATGTCAAGATGATCCTTTAGAGGATACTGCTTCACATATACCTCCAGTGTCACTACAGCAGAGTATTGGGGGATCAGTCAGACTAAAGGCTGAAGAGGGGCCTAGACAAGTTAATGCACTTCCTTCTGAGGGGCTAAGACAACAGGGGCATGGAAGGGTGCCCCCACCAGCACCACCAGTAGCCGCACCAGTACCATATACAGACCCTGTTTTCCTAGCACAGGTTGTTAGAGCAGTTATAGAAAGCATGTCAGGTACGACTGTTCCAGTGGCTCCAGCACCACCGCCAGTTCCATTTACTCTTGTGTCTTCCGATAATATAACTATGTTGGTAAGGACAATGAAGAATATGATGGAGTTGGGGTGTGAAGATTTTCTAGGTGAGCAGGATGCAGAAATTGCGGGTAGGTGGCTACGGAAGGTAGAAAGCGTTATGACTCAGATGAGGGTACCTGAGGACTGGCAAGTGAGTTGTGCTACCCAGTTACTTTCAGATAGAGCCCAAACATGGTGGGAAGTCATTCAATCTCGAAGGACTACTGGAATTTATACTTAGGGCGAATTTAGAAAATAGTTTGAGACCCAATTTTTCTCTCATTTCCAGTGTAGAATAAAAGAACAGGAATTTCTGGCATTGAAACAGGAAATATGACAGTACTAGATTATGAGAGAAGATTTCATGACCTCTCTTTATTTGCCCCACAGTTTGTTACCACTGAGCAGTAGATTATTGACAGATTATTGGATGGATTACGCCAGGAACTTAGACAAGGATTGGTTGCTTTATGGTTTGAGTCCTCCAAAGAACTTATTGAAGCAGCCCAGACATTAGAGGTGTGTATGAGTGAGGGTCAGCAGGGTCAGGTTGGGTTTGGCAAGAAGAAGGATACTAATCTTATTCAGAGTAAACCTCCATTTCCTAAGAAAGGGAAATCTCAGTTTAGTCAGTTTAGAAGGAAGGAGGGGAAAACATCGGGAATGGAGCAGAGTTCGGGTATTGGGCCTATTAGAAGCCAGTCAAGAGGATGGAGTGGATCTTTTGGTTGGACTTCTGATCAGAAATCAATTTCATACCCTTAGTGTGTTCGATGTGGCCAGAAACATCCTAGGGACTATTCGACTACGTCTGGACGATCCTATATTTGTCGGGGTGAGCATAAGTGGAGGGAGTGCCCACACTTGGGCATGGGTTGTTATTACTGATTAGTACTTAAAAGTGCATTTTTATCAAGGTTTTATATCATCATTTTGCACTTGAAGTATTAATAACTCCTTAACTGGAGCATGTTTTATAATAATAGATCTGATAATATAAGATAGCTTTAATTTATGGTAAATGTTCATTTTAAATGCAGGCATATCTCACAATTCAAAGGATTGATTGATGTGATTAACTATTGAAAGTG
>Ga0325405_1000190_pt1 | contig 58657 bp, 25 predicted proteins | sample PopdelMetagenome_21_FD_205663 | JGI IMG/M metagenome (GOLD analysis project Ga0325405, IMG submission 205663) | Populus deltoides microbial communities from Bellville, Georgia, United States - Xylem-Control-R2 | ecosystem: Host-associated > Plants > Phyllosphere > Stem > Wood/Secondary xylem...
ATCACGATCGTTCCACGACAGCCGCTGCACTACTCCTGATTCGTTCACCACCATTCTTGAAATCAAGGAGGGATTATTGATAGTACTATAGGAATAAGATACCTCATCAACACTGCTAACGAAAGTAACACCGAAGATGTAGGTAGTGGCCATTTGGGGCACTCCGCTCCATCTTAGTCCAGTCCATGGTCCGCCACGCCACCTTCGGGTTTGACCCTTGTATAGGAACAACTGGGGAAACCCACTTGGATCAATACCAATGACAATGGTTCCGGTTCCCGGGTCATCTTTGGACTTCCAAGATGACAGAGACCGTTTCAAACCGATTTTCAGGTCCAGCCCAAGCTTCATACCAGGAAGTAGAGTATCTGTACCATGATCAAAACTCTGCCACAAGGCCCTTTTGCTATCCTGTTGAACCAAGACCAAGTTTCCTGAATCCTGGAGCTGAGCCGTGCAATTTGTCATTGATATTGAGGCTGGAACATTTGTAGACCAAACAAGAACACTACTTCGGTTATTTTCATAAATTACAAGGTTACCTTGTTTGTTGATAGTTAGGACTCCGGAGGTACCATTGATAGGATTGTCTCTATTTGCCACCCATACAACAGTTCGTTCTGAAACCTTACGGTACCAAATTCCCACATAACGACGAGAAGAATCGATGCCTGAGCTAAAGAACCCGAGTTCATAGCTTTGTCCACTAGAGACCAGAACATCTCCATCTTTGATTGACTGGTTTGGAGCTATGATGTCAATAGATAAGCAAGAAGGAAAAATAAGGAAGAGAAACAATGCACTCAAAAACCTTTGTACAGGATTCATAATTTGTTTCTATGATTGTGTGTTGGTGAGGTGAGTAGATGACTTCGTAGTGCAGTTGGGGTTTTAATGAGTGGAGCCAAAAAGCCACCTACTTCATAGAATTTTTGGTCATGGGTGGATACTTCTAATATGTCCAAGATTACTGATAAGGTATTTAAGATGTTGGATGAAATTATGAAGAGAATTGGGGAGTAAAATGTTGTGCATGTAATGACCAATAACGCTGCAAATTATAAGGTAGTAGGATAATTATTGATGGCAAAATAAAGAAGTTGTTTTGGACACCATGTGCTACACCTTATATTGACTTGATATTGAAAGACTTTGAGAAAAAACTAGAGGTTCATCAAGTAACTATTGCTAAGTGGAGGAGAGTCACCTCATATATTTATTCAAGAACTATACTTATTTCCAACTTAAGGCACTTTACAAAAGGATGGGATTTGATTAAGCCTGCTGCTGCTTAATTTGCTACTGCATATTTGACTCTAGGATGTTGGAATGATCATAAAATACAGCTAATGACTATTTACTTCCAAATAATAGAGAGGTCATGTAGGTTTTCAAGAATAGAAGAAGGGAAACGGATTCAAAACTATGTTTTGGATAATAGGTTTTAGCATGATATCACTATATGTATTAAGACAACATACCTTTGATTAAAGTTTTTTGATTAGTTGATTCAGATGAGAAACCAGCTATGAGTTTGATATATAAAGCAATGGATCAAGCAAATGAGAAGATACAAATTAATTTTGGTTTTGTGACAAAAAGATATCTATCTTGCTAGTTGTTTTTTTCAAGTGAGATTTTTTTTTTGTTCCAAGTTTGCATAACTCTTGTGAGCTGATTGCAAATTAAAAGAAAAACCTTGTCGATTTTTAGTTTGTTAAATCCCTAGCGAGATACGAAAATGTTATTGATTCTTGAAAAAAAATTGATGTAAGACAATCCCAACATATATAGCACCCTAGTTGGCTTCTATACATTCCCAAATAGTTTTCAATTCCTTGCTATAACTGTTTTAAATATGTATGACACAATGACATGCAAAGACAACAAGTAAATGGTGAATGTGTTGGGTTTCCCAAAACACATACATGCAGCGTAAATGATAAATTTAAAATTTTTAGACATTTCCAAATTTTTCGTTAGATAAATATAACGTGTTGTAGGTTTTATTCGAAGATTACCTCAATATCAAATATTCTTTTTGGTTTTAAATAATTTCCTTAAAGCTGAGTTGTCGCAAACCACAAGCCGTCCAATTGTCCGGCCTCTAACATTATTCCACATGAACCATAAGTGAGAAATATCATAAACCCTTGTAGGAGAGAGAGATTGTTATACGTTTGAGTGTTAACTCTTTTATTTTTGTATTTGAGATGTTTATGTACTCCACTTTACTCAAAAAAATAAAAGATATGACTTTCTATTTATATGGAAAGCTGAAAACCCTATAACTGACAAAATATAAATTTGTCCCTTAAATAATATCACATATATTATTTTAGGTTACTTTTAGAAATTTATTAAATTAAGTTCTTACTTGATTGTTTATAGGTCTAGAATTGTAATCTCCTATATCAATTACATTCTAGTCCTCTATATTTAAAATTTATTTACAATTAAGCGACATTTGATGTAACCATATTATTCGATAATTTCACTCACATTTAACTAGTGTTTTGCCTATTTTTTTATGTATAAAATGCCTTGATATTCTTTGTTTTATGTTTTAAAGGCACCTTTAGAAGAAAGATGCAAAAAGGAGTAAATTGGAGGTAATTGACAGATTTGATCCTCAGTCGATGTTTTATGCAGAGCGTGAGTTCTAGAAGTCGAAATGAAGTGATTCCAGTGGCATTAGAAATCGAACATCCATACCTTTTTGGAAATCTAAGTCAAGAAAAATAAAAATACAAAGAGCATGGAAATCACATCCTTCAAAGTGAAAACTAGCATTCTGCCAGTGTTGACCTTTGTCCATTCAAAATTTAATATCTGGAGCTGTAGTTATCCAATTGATACAAACTCAATTGTGTTGGACTCCTGACTCAAATTCCTACAAACACTCCAAATTTCAGCCAAAACAGATGTCATATGAGGGAGATATGAGTTTTCAAAGATGACAACTGAATTCTGCCAGCAAACAGGTTTCGTGAAGAAACGAGTCCAAATTACATTCCGAAGCATCAAAACTGACATCCAAGTTTTAATTTCAGCAATTTAGCTCCTCAAGTAAATCAATCCAGAAGGTCAAGGAAGGCAGCCACCAACCTCAAGCCACCAACCTCAAACCACCAACCACAAACCAGCTGCCAACCACCAGCCACCAGCTGCCTTCACACTACCACCATCTCTTGATGTTCACACTTGAACTTTGATTTTTCTTACTTACAATTTGTGTATAAATAGGCAGCTAAGTTCATGATATTAGAAGAGCCAAGAGAGAGGGAGAGAGAGTGCAGTAGAATCAAAGAAAGAAGGGTGGCAGCCATAAGAGAAGAAACACAAACTCTCCCTTCTACAAATCAGAAATCATGTATTCTTTCATCTTTAGGAGTAGTTGTTCAATAGATATGCAAGGCTAAGCTCGTTTTCTTGGTTGCAAGGACGCAAACACCTTCAGATTTCAAGAACTGTGAGATTTATTCTTCCATTTATTTTTGGTTTGTATTATGAATGAGTATGTTTGTTTTCCTATGCATATTTCGTATGATTGTTTATCTTAATTGCTAGAGCGGACTCTAAGTTATTATTGTGAACAATCTATTGCTAAGTTTGATATCAAAACTGGAGTTGTGATATATAAACTTGTAAAGCAACTAAGCTTGGTAATTGTAGCGGAACTACGTTATTAAACTTAGGGAGAACAGTCGATCAAAGCAACAAAAGCTGACAACTTGGTTGTTAAGATTAATGAATTTATCTAGATCTTAAGGCTGCCATTGGATTAAATCATTAGTGTGGACACTGTGATTGTTTGTTGGTTAGGGCTAGTTATACGGCGGATCCGTTAATTAACCACTATTAAGAAAAGATAAAAAATTCAGAATATAAACTGGAGTTTCGTTTTAAGGATCGGTTCTGATTTCTGTAGGTGGATGTGTGCTTGCAACCAAGGTTTGTTTTCTTGATATATTTCAGTTTCAATTGATTTTGTTTGCTAGTTTAATTTCTTCCATAGTTTAGATCATCACAAATCAAAACTCCCCAATTGCATAACATATAGCATAAAAATCTGAACTAAACCTTTCTCGTGGGATCGACCCCTTGCTTGCTCCATACTATCTTGTGTGTTTTAAACTAGGGTAATTAATTTGTGCGACCGCAACATCGCAACAACATTTGATTAATCATCCCTTTTTAATTTTTTACCAATGCTTGTTATGTGTGTGAGCATTAGGTTCTCTAATAAGTTGGTCCAAATATAAATAATAATCCTAAATAAAATAAGACTAAATAAATTAAACAAATTAATTTATTTTCAATTTAAAAATTGATTAATTTATATTTAAAGATCAAGTACAATGTCTAATCATTTATCATAATCCACCAAATATTAAAAAAAAATCATAAGTGGTTTAACTTAACCTTTTAATGACCAGTTTTTCATTGTAAATATTATTCATTTATCATGAATGTATCATTTTAGACATTATAACATTGAGTATTCTACTTTGTTAAATTATGTTAGTTCTCAACATTATAGTCATTAATGTTTTGGGTAAAATTTGAAACTCTTTTCAAAACTCATTCCACCTAGGCCGATAGTTTCACAATCAATACTATTTAAGAATATATGAAATATTTTTTCTAATTCACCTAGAGTAATAAATCATCTCTTTATTACTTAAATAACTTTATATAGTTTATGTTATACCCAATATTTGCCTGTTTATTATCTTTGATTAGGACAACATGTGATCAGGATCAAAATATAACACTCTCTATATAATGTAAATTAGTGATCTCAAATTTAAAGATCACTTACACAACTATCATGTGAGCCTTTCCATAGATAAAAGTAATCTCCCCATATAGAATTCTCTTCCAAGTTAGTTACATGTTATCTGACAAGCACCTGCATATTAGTTCTAGGTATCCTATTACATCAGTTTATGAGAGCAATTGTTTCCTTCCATAAAAAAAAAATATAATATGCATCGACCTCAACAACTATAATTAATATATAGTCTTAATATCGGGTTCCTACCTTAACCAACTGTTGTTTTATCCCTGAATTTTTTTTTTTTTTGTTTAGGGAACCTCTTCCCTTTATTTCATTTTTTGTTTTATTTTCTGGTTTACTTTGGGTTCCAGAGTTGTAATTTTTGATCTCTTATATATTCTTACATTTGATAAAAAAAAAAATCTAGTCTTAATAGAACATTAACCAGAAATATTTAGGAACAATGTTTTGATGTAATAGGTTTCTCATAATTATAATAATTTTATAATTTTTCATGTAGTAGGAGTTTGTACCTACTATCTAATCTCTTATTCTCATCTTGTCCCTCTATGAAAAATGAATATTTTTGGTCTTCAAGCAAGTTCTTGCATAAGAATATATTATGATGTGCAGGATTATCGAACTAGTATTGCAAATAGATCTTGTCTAAACCTTTTATACCTACTTTGTAAATATATTATTTTAAAAAATTGAATTTATCACTAATATATATTATAACAATAATGTTGTTTTCTTTTATGTTTGTACTTTGTAGGAATTTGAGGGGAAAAAAAAAGAGATACTTTAGATTTCATTAGCCTTGATAACATTGAATTATTGAATGAGTAGATTTGTGAAGAACTTAACTTTCTTGATAAAAAGGATTTAAATTGGGAGACTATTGAGGCATTTTTGTCTACTTTGACTTTAAATGATGAAGAGATTCATTTTAATAGCTAGGAATGTTTAGTTGAGCTTGATTGGATCAATTTTTTTAAATGTAAAAATTATATTCAAGCCTTATGAAAAATTTTGGCAATATTATTCAATCCAGTTTAGTGAGTCAACAATGAAACCTTTCGATTTGACCTTTTTTTTTTAGCTGGGGTTTCAAATTAAACTACGTGGAAGTTGCCGTGACATGACCTAGTCGACTTTGCGTATTCAAAAGCAACTCAAACAACTTGTAAAAACATAATTTGACTTTAAAACAAATTTTAAGATGACCTAGTCGACTTTACATATCCAAAAGCAACTCAAACAACTTATAAAAACGTAATTATCCTGAAGGGAAGTTTCCTCCTCTGGAGACTCATTAATTAAAACTTAACATTGTCTGTGGAAAATTTGGAGAAGAAGGCATTCAAGCAATGAAATGAGAAATATTTGACAGGGATGCATGGTGATGGCTAGTGATCAGGTTAATACATCAAGGTAGCTTATTCTTTGGGGAATTAGTAACCACCTCTAGTAGTGTCGGGATTTTTATTTTGTATTGTCATTTTCAATTGACTAGCTAGTAAGCGCCTTAATTTCTTGGCTCAAAAGTTCAGTATCACAAAAAAAAAAAAAAAAAATTATCCAATTGGATCTAATTAACTCCACCATTAAGATTTAACGTCATTTTAAGGCAAATATTTTTAAATGAAAGTTAAATGGATAATATCTAGGAGATTGAGATTCAACGGAGCATGAAGCTTCTTAATCATTGAGAGATCAGCGGTCTAGTCTAGTGCCTGAACTGAAACTCTCTGATACTAGGTGTGGATTTGTTGAAATTACATCTGTGAATAGCCTAGCAGTAGCAGAATATTTATGGACTATAAGGACTAGTGCGAGTCTAAAACACGTCTAGTCATGCCAAATGATTTATATGACTAAAATTAATATAACTTTCAATCTAATTGTCCTGCTCAAATTTTGATAAGAAATTCTTTAAGTTCTATTGTATTGTCATAACTTAAACGTAGGTCAATTGAACATTGGAAAAGCCTTAAGATAAGGTTTTGAAGCTACTTGTGAGAATTGTATTAGTTTTCTTATTGATTTTGGATTATTTTTTCTATTTTGTTTAGAACTCTTTTATTATTTTTCCAGACTTGTTTATGATATTTTACCTAGTATAAACATGGTTATTTAGCTTGTATTTAGTTTTTTTTTCCTAAAACAATTAAGATATAGATTGATTATTCAAAAATAAAATTTGTGTGTGAGAATTTGCGCATACTCTTGGTTCTTCATAGAACTACTTTGACTTATCAAAGAGTTAACCAAACTTTGTTGCGACTTCTATACTTCTCGTTTGCATCTCTTTGTAGCCATTGGATGGGGGTTTAATTTTGTTACTTATAGTTTTGGTGCTTGATATAGATTATCGTAGTGTCAAGCTCAATCACAAGTCTAGATTTAGCTTTTTTAGAAAGGGTCTTTTAACTGTGGGTTTTTGGATATTTATATCAACGAGGTTTGTATTTGTAAGTATCACTCTAAAATCAAGTTATATCCCTAATCTTTTAGTTTCCATGTTATTAATTATTGTTGCCATCAAGAACTTAGTTAAAGCAAAAGTTAAAAGTTCAAAAAAAATGAAAAATATATTTATCACACACAAGTTTTATAATGGTATTTCAAATTGAAATTAGACTTAGCTCTTACTCGTTCTCGAGAAAGGATAGATAAAATCAAATTGAAAATAAATTAAATTAAATCACTATGACTCTTAATCTGTCATCAATGTCCAAGAATATATGCATTATAAACAAGAATTCAATCAAGAAGAATAAGGAGTATAAATTTTCATGAATTTATTTACATGCAAACTTCAAAACTCAATTGATCGTTGAGATTTAAATGAAATCTATGTCATGCCAAAGTGATAGGTCCTCTTATTGATATACACTCCAACACTCACGTATTTAGGGCTTATGTATTTAAATCTCTCAAATTTAATCAATGAATATGTTATGCCATAAACGTGCTCTTCAATCTTATCTCCATTACTAAAATATTATAAGCAATGCATGAATCAAAAGGTCTTACTTTTCGGTTGTAATGGGGCTAAGGTTAAGATGAGGTAAAAGAAAAGAAAAGAAAAAGCTAAAACTAAAGGAAATAGAGCATAAAAAAATGATTTTTGAAAGAAGATATCCCATCAAAGCACATAAATTTTTTATCTTTAAGCACCAATACTTAACTTCATTTGATTTCAAACTCCATCAACATAAAATCTTAAGAACACAAAGGAGCACTTTTCTTTTCTATATCTTAATTTTTCATTATGAGGATGAATTGAGCGTGGCTTTGAGCTATGACTATGATTTTACTGAGATACAAGAGATGGAAAGGCACCTATGTGTTCCCCAAAACATGCATGAATTAGCATTAGCTTTGCAAGCTTCGCAAACCGTTCCCCATGGTAATGTCTTTATTGATTTAATACTTTCACATAAAAAGCTTTTGCCATTTAGTTTACAGGCCCCTGAGTTAGAATTGAAACCTTTACCTGATAATCTGAAGTATGTATTCATTGGAGACAACAATACACTTCTTGTCATCATAGCAAAAGGTTTGACAAGTATGCAAAAGGAAAAACTTGTGAAGTTGTGCGATCACAAAACAACTATTGGATGGACTTTATTCAACATCAAGGGCATTAGTACCTCGATGTGTATGCATCTCATACTGTTAGAGGACAATTGGAAACCAACAAGGGAAATGCAAAGAGGTTGAATCCGCCTATGATAAAGGTAGTGAAAGCTGAAATTTTGAAGCTACTAGATGAAAGAGTAATTTACCCCATCACGGATAGTAAATGGGTGGCGCCAATCCATGTGGTGCCTAAAAAGACCAGAATCACATTAGTAAATAACAAAAAGGATGAACTTATTCCTACTCGCATCTCGAGTGGTTGGAGAATGTGTGTTGATTAAGAAAGCTTAATCTTTCTACACGCAAAGATCATTTTCCATTACCATTCATGGACCAAATGCTTGAATGCTTGATGGGTAAGTCTTTTTATTGCTTTCTTGATGGATAAGTGGATATAATCAAATTGTTATTAATCCTAGAGATCAAGAAAGACTACATTTACATGTCCATTTGGCACATATGCATATAGGAGAATGCTCTTTGGTCTCTGTAATGCACCTGCAACTTTTTAAAGATGCATGATGAGTATTTTTTCTGACTATGTTGAAAGAATAATTGAGGTTTTTATTGATGATTTCACGGTGTATGGTGATTCTTTTAATAAGTGTTTAGAAAGTTTATCTTTAGTCTTGAAAATATGCATTGTCTTGAACTATGAAAAGTGTTATTTTATGGTAATACAAGGAATATTTCTTAGGTATGTTATGTCTTCGTGTGGATTAGAGGTTGATAAAGCTAAAATAGATGTCATTTCATCATTGCCTTACCTTTTATGCACGAGGCAAGTTCATTATTTTATGGGTCATGCAGTTTTCTATTGACGCTTTATCAAAGATTTCTCGAAGATTACAGCACCCTTGTACAAATTATTAGCCAAAAAAGTGGATTTTGTGTTTGATCAAACATGTAAAGATGTCTACAATGAGCTTAAGAGGCGTGTCACATCTGCCTCTATCATCCAACCACCAAACTAAGATAAGCCTTTCAAGATAATGTGTGATATGAGTGATTATACGGTAGGAGATGTACTTGGGCAAAGAATAGGGAAGAATTTGCATGTTATCGCCTATGTTTCCTGCAAGTTAAACGAAGCGCAATGCAATTACCATACAATTGAAAAGGAGCATTTTGCAGTGGTGTTTGCTCTTGAAAAATTCAGGTCATAACTAATTGGTACAAAAGTCATTGTTTTTACTGATCATGCAGTTTTAAGGTATCTTTTGAAGAAAAAGGAGTCCAAACCAAGATTGATTAGGTGGATCTTGCTTTTACAAGAATTTGATCTTGAGATCAAAGACAAAAAAGGTGTCGAAAACCATATGGCTAATCATTTAAGCTGATTAAGGATCGAGGATATACAAACCAAAACAATAAGAGACATTCCCTAATGAGCAGTTGTATGTGTTGCATTCCTCTACAAGATCATGATATGTTGATTTGGTGAACTATTTAGTCACCAAAGAATTCCTTCCAGGTTTGTCTACATCCTAAAAAGACAAGTTACAAACTGATGCTAAATATTATTTTTGGGACACTCCTTATCTGTGAAAATTTTGTGTGGATTAAATAGTTAGGAGATGTATACCACAAGATGAATTTCATTCCATTCTCATTTTTTGTCATTCTTCTTCTTGTTGTGGGCATTTTGGAGAAAAAAGAATAGCCCACAAGGTGCTTGAAAGTGGTCTTTATTGGCCTTCTATTTTTAAGGATGCATAACACTTTTGCAAATCATGTGAAAAATGCCAATAAACAGGTAATATCACTCATAAGAATCAAATGCCTTTAACGAATATTCTTGTAAATTAAATATTTTATGTTTAGGGTATTGATTTTATAGGTCCATTTCCTTCTTCTTTTGGTAATCCTTATATCCTTCTTACTGTTTATTATATGTCTAAATGAATTGAGGCGAAAGCCATACGAACTAATGATGCTAAGGTTGTTTTAGATTTTGTCAGGACTCACATATTTGATAGGTTTGGAATCCTCAAAGCTATCATTAGCGATCATGACACTCTTTTTTGCAATCATTCAATGGAAGCATTATTACGCAAATATCATGTGTCTCATCAGACTTCCACGGCCTACCATCCTCAAATGAATGGCCAAGCTAAAATTTCAAATCGAGAAATCAAGTCCATTTTAGAGAAAACAGTGCAACCTAACTGGCGAGATTGGAGTCTACGACATAGTGATGCACTTTGGGCTTATCGGACTGCTTACAAATCGCCTATAGGAATGTCACCTTATAAGATGATTTATGGAAAAACATGTCATCTACCGGTGGAGCTTGAACACAAAGCTTTTGGGGCCATTAAACAATGTAACATGGATTATGATGCTGCTGGAATTGCAAGAAAGTTGCAATTACAAGAGTTGTAAGAGATATGGAATGATGCCTATGAGAATGCAAGGATTTACAAAGAAAAGACCAAAAGTCATCATGACCGAATAATTACAAGAAAGGACTTTCATGTTGGAGACAAAGTCCTTCTTTATCATTCATGTTTGAAACTTTTTCCTGGAAAGTTGCGCTCTCTTTGGATTGGATCCTTTGTTGTTTCTAATGTTTTTCCTTATAATGCAGTTGAAATTACAAGTTTAGAAACAAACAAAGTGCTCAAGGTCAACGAACATCATTTGAAAACTTTTTATAAAGGTTGGACGACAGAACTCACCGCTTCTGTAAAGTTAGCTGAACCAATCTATGAAGAATGAGCATGCCACATGCCAAGCCAATGATATAAAACAAAAGCGCTTACTGGGAGGCAACCCAGCACAAAAAGAAAAAAATTCAGATTTGCTTTTTTTTTTCTTATCTTTTATTTTTTGCATTTTACTATATTTTTTTCATTCTCTTATATTCCTTTTTCTTTTATTTCAATATTGAAGACAATGTTGTGTTTAAAGTGTGGGGATATTGAGAGAATTACATATCTTTTACAACAAACTTTTATTTTCTTTGTTGCATAAAAAAAAAATCTATGTTTGATCTTTTTAAACTCCCATTGGTTTATGAGAATATAAGTATTATGTATAAGAATTAGTTGAGATACATAAAGATATAAATCGAATGAATGAGTGTGCATGCAAGTTTTAACGTTTAATTGGTTTAAAATGTATCGATACCATGTTGACTTTATAGTGTTATACCAATGCAAACTTTTGAGTCTTCAATATTATATTCTTTGATTGTGCATTCTTTCAAATATATGTATCTCTAAAACTTGCTTCATATCTTGTTGAGATTACATTCACATTACATGTGTACATAAAGATGATAAAAGCATTAGAAATTTTAACCACTTGATTCAAAAAGCCAACCTAAAGCATATTATCTTTAGTGGGCTCTTTTTCTTGTTTATCTTTTCTTTGCTTTACCCATGTGTAAGCCTTAACTTTTATATGTTTTCATTTCCCCCTTAGCCAAGGATTAGTAGAGCATATACTAGTTGATATCTCATGGATTATGGTTGGAAATTATGTGAAAAGAAAAAAAAAGAGTGATGCTTGATGAAAAGATGGGTGAAGTTGCCAAAAGTGAAAGAAAAAAAATATAAAAAAAAAAGAAGAAAAAGAATAGAAAAGAAAAGTGCTCCTTTTAGCCCTATTATAACCGAAAAGTAAGACCTTTTGATTCATGCATTGCTTGTAATATTTTAGTAATGGAGATGAGATTGAAAAGCAAGCTTATAGTAGAACATATTCATTGATTGAATTTGAGAGATTTAAATACATAAGCTCTAAGCACGTGAGTGTTAGAGTGTATATCAATGAGAGGACCTATCACTTTGGCATAGTATAGATTTCATTTAAATCTCAACGATCAATTGAGTTTTGAAGTTTGCATGTAAATAAATTCATGAAAATTTGTACTCGTTATCCTTCTTGATTGTGTTCTTGTTTATAATACATATATTATTGGACATTGATGGGAGATTAAGAGATTAGTCATAGTGATTTAATTTTATTTATTTTCAATTTGATTTTATCTATCCTTTCTCGAAGACGAGCAAAAGCTAAGTATGGGGATATTTGATGCAACCATATTATTCGATAGTTTCACCCACATTTAACATGCCTATGTTTTGCCTATGTTTTATATATAAAATGCCTTAATATTTTTTGTTTTATGTTTTGAAGGCATAATTGGATGAAAAATGCAAAAATGAGTAAATTGAAGGTAATTAGCAGATTTGACCTTCGGTCAATGTTTTATGTAGAGCGTGAGCTCTAGAGGTTGAAATAAAATGATTCAAGTGACATTAGAAATCTAACATCCATACCTTTCTGGACATCTAAGGCAAGAAAAAAAAAAGAGCATGGAAATCTAAGCCTTCAAAGTTAAATTTCGCAATCTGCTAGTGTTGACCTTCAACCATTCTAACTTGAATATCTTGAGCTACAGATGTTCATTTGATGCAAACTCAATTGTTTTGGGTTCCTGACTCAAAGACCTATCAACCTACCACATTTCAGCCAAAATAAATCTCATATGAGGGAGATATGAGTTTTCTAAGATAACAAATGAATTCTGCCAACAAACAGGTTTTGTGAAGAAACAAGTCCAAATTACATCCTGAAGCATCCAAACCGACATCCAAGTTTTTATTTCAGCAATTTAGCTCGTCTAAGTCAAAGCTTGAAGATTTCATGCAAGGTTGTTTCTCTTTTTTTAAAAAAATAGTTATTGAAGTACTTAAATGTAAACTGTCTACTTAAGGGAGAACTATTTTGTAAAATAGAGACTAGGGTTTTCTAGGCTATAAAAAGAAAGAGAGAAGGAAAATAGGAGAAAATAAGGGGGTGGCCAGAAGATAGGAACACAAACCCTTTTTCTCCCACAAACCCGAATTCATGCATTTTTCTTTCTTTTTGGTTAGTTGTTCAATAGACATGCAAGGCTAAACTCTTTTTCTTGGTTGCACGGACATGGAAATCTTTGGATTTCAAGAACTGTGAGATTTATTTTACCTTTTATTTTTAGTTTATATGATGAATATGTTTGTTCTCATATGCTTATTTTTCCTATGATTGTTTATTTTAATTGCTAGAGCGGACTCTACGTTATTATTCAATCTATAGCTAAGTTTGATACCAAAACCGGATTTGTGGTATATGAACTTACGAGGCAATTGAGTTTAATAATTGTGGCGGATCTACGTTATTAATCTTAGGAAGAACATTCGAACAAATCAAGCATAGACCGCGGACAGTCATGTTGTAAAGATTAATCAATTTATCTAGTTCTTAAGGTTGTCATTCAATTAAATTACTAGTGCGGACACTGTAGTTATTTGATGGTTAGAGTTAGTTATATGGTGGATCCGTTAATTAACTAATGTTAAGAAATGATAAATATTCAGAATATAAAATTGATGTATCGTTTCAATGATCAGTTCTGATTTCCGTAGGTGGATGTTTACTTGAAACCAAGGTTTGTTCTCTTAATAACTTTATGATTTTATTTACTTTCGCTTAATAGTTTTCTGTTTTCTTTTGCTTTAGCCTAGATAACTTCCAAACCCCCAAAAAAAAAAATTGCATATCATATAGCATAAAAATCTAACTTTAACCTTTCTTGTGGGATCAACCCCTTACTTGTTCTATACTATCTTGTGTGTTGTGTTTTAAGTTAGGGTAATTACTTTGTGCGACCACAACATCGCAATAGGTCCCAATAAGATAATTTATTATTAATGACTTATTTTAAGTTATTAACAAATCATATTAATTATTTTTAATTATCTTATTTGAGTAATGCCAACAATTGTAAGTGTTGTCAAGTATTCATGATGCTAACTTATGTCAACAATAAATCAAGATCTTTTCATAGCATAGGTGTCGATTCTCCATGCAGTAAATTATAAAAGATTCATCATGAAAGTAACCATTAATTGGTGTGATATCAAATGTTGACTCTATTCTCAATCTTGCCTTAGAATCCTTTTTAGAAAAAAAAATATTTTAATGTTTCATGATCACTAAAAACAATAACAAGTGAGCTAACAAGATAAGATCTAAATTTTTCACATGCAAATACTACTGCAAGTAATTCATTTTCAGTGGTCGAATAATTTATTTGAGCATTATTTTAAAGTTTTACTTGTATAGTAAATAACTTAAGGTTTTTTATCTTTTTTTTTCCCCTAAAACAACACCCACAACATAATCAAACAATTAGTTAAGGGATTGATGATTCATTTTTTAAAAAAAATTATTAATTTGCAAATCAGTAACCAAAAGGATCGGTCAGAAATCCATGTATCTACTTCTAGATATAAGCTTATTTACAAAGATAAACAAAATTAAATCAAGATATTAGATTACAAGCATCATACATGAAAAAATTACAAAACTCAATCTCTAACAAATGAAACATTGAAGGATGAAATTGAAGAAAAAAAACAATAACACAAAAGGATCAAAATGAGAAATGAGAAATTTAAAAAGTGAGGATAAAAATAAAAATAAAAAATAAATTAGAGGGCATTTATAAATTTTTGAATGAATGGTGAGTTTGGAAAGAAAGAAGAAACTAGAATAAAATGACAAAAAAATCAAAAGAAAGATAACCAAAATAAAAAATAATATACCATAAATTTGGATCGAGGGATGAAATTGAAAACCAATAAAAAATCCACAAAAAGGTTAAGGGACAAAAATAAAAAATTAAAATAATAAGGACGAAAGTGAAAAAACAACATATGAGAAATTGAGATTAAAGGATAAAATTTTAAAAAAAATCAAAATTTTACAAAAGGTCCAAGGACAGATAAAAATAAGAATCAAAATAACATGGAGCAAAATCAAAGATAAAAAAATTAAGTGGCTGCTCTGAAAATTTAGGGCAGGTGCTAAAACCTAAGAGATAAGATAAAGAAATAAAAAGGGTTATCGATGCCAAATCGAATATCCATTTCCATTAATGGCACTTGTTGTCCAATGATGGAGGAGATACCGAAATGAATTATTTGCCACCCTAGAATTCACCTTTTAGTCATTGAGTTATTCCGCACGTGTTACCTAGAGACCACAACCAACAATCACGTGATGACACGTGCAATACATGCTTCAATAATTTTTTTAATATTTATTATAATGTAAAAAATGAACGTGCTCCTTGGCCCATTTAACATTAAAAAAAAAAAAAACAAGAGTTAAGGTGAAAAACAAAATACCATTGAATCAAATACTAGAGTTTCTTCAACTTTAAGAGCATGTGAGTAATTTAACTGTGCGTGAAAAAATGAAAACTATCCCTATACGTCAGTTCTAAATTTTTTAAATCCCAAGAGTATTTTTTATCCCTTTATTGTTCATTAAAAAATAAAAAGACTCTCCTGCCCCACCAACCAGCCTATATTATTTTCTGTGTAAAAAAAGAAATTTTTAGCCAGGGAACTGACAGCGCAATTGAAAAGAAATGGATGTGTACGGTGCATCTGCATTAAAAAAAAAAAAAAAAAAAAAACGCTATGAGAAATCTATTGCCAGGGCACAGCACAACTGCCTGCGCACCTACTTAAAAAAAACAGAAAGAAAAGGAAAAAAAGAACAGCTGACCACGATTATACATATATATGTTCGTTATGTGTCGGTTGGATTTGGGATGTAAGAATATAAATACAACTAGAGAGTTAGTTGATGAGGGTAACGACGTCGTTCAAAGTTTACTATGTGTAATTGATTTCTAAGGACAAGTCACTTTATATTAAAACAAATCAAGGAACCAAGCATAAGTCCTTAAAACGAGGCCGTATGTGCACCAAGCAAGACCTGGTGCGAAAATAATCATCTCCGGCAGGTTGGTGTGCACATGCTATTAATTAGCTGGATGAGTTTGTACCAAACCATGGTGATTGGTGTCCCTCTTAGACTTGATAATTTCCTTTCTTGTATTTATGTGTATTTCCTAATTTAAATATTTTTTTTAATGTACTTTTAAATGAAAATCACTTTTAAAAATCAATATGACTTTTGGTGAATAATATATAAATTGAAATTGAGTTGTTGAATTTTAATGTTGGTCCAAGAAATAGGCATCATTTTTAATCTAAATGTCCCTTCATAAGATATCAACGGAAACGGAAAGATTGATTATTCAAAACACTACTTTACATTTAAAAGTGTCATTTTTATTCCAAGAATTTTAATGTTGGTCCAAGATATAGACATCATTTTTTAAACATTATTTTCAAGGTCAAAGGTCAAAGTTCACCTCCTGAAACATTTAGTCATTTGTTAGGTTAGCATATCGTATAGAAACTGCACTTGATTATTGTCATAACTTATTTATTGTTTATTTTTTAAATTTATTTTTTTCTCCTAAAATAAAAATTAAAAAACAAAATAATGATAGCAAGAGGGCTGATATTTTAGCAAAAGTAAGCTAAGAGAATTTCACATGTAAAAAAGTCAAATTGCAATTTTGAATGGAATTGAAAGCCTAATTGTATCCTATTTATCAAAACTAAAGAGACAATGCAAATTCAAAATCAAATTAAATCATTATTGGACGAATCTGTATAAAAATTAAACCTAAGAACATAATTAGATTTTTAATAAGTCAATTTGATTTAATCATGAGCTAATTTAATGTTTATTATTTTTAAGAATTAATTTGGGTCCAATTGAAGGATTTAATGAGATGCATTGACTTAATTATACCATAAATAGGTCAAATTAATTTTATTAAAGGTTTAATTGGAGAAAAATTAAGTTTGGGAGCCTAATTTAGGCTTAATTGAGAATATTAAAATTTTAGAAGATCAAATTTAATTTTTACCAAGTCAATTGGTTGAAATTAGGGGTAAAATTGCAAGAAAATTAAATTTTTGGGATCAATTAAGGGCTAAATTGAAGAAATTTGCAACCAAGAATTATTTTGCAAAAGGCGTCAAATTATGGGAACCCAATCAGCTGAAATTAGAGGTGAAATTGAAGAAATTTAAAAGTTTAATGGTTAACTAGAGGCTAAATTAAAGAAATCCGAGACCAATGACCAAAATAAAAAAGGCACTGAATCTGGGACTAAAATTTAAGTTTGCTAATGGTACAATTGCACAAAATTAAAAGTTTGAAGCCAATCAGGGGTGTAATTAGGAATAAATCACAAATCAAAGGACTAAAACGAAATTGGCCAAAACAGCGCCATTTTGTTATAACTGTTTATCTTCCTTTTCAGGTTTTCAGCCTAAAAGGCTGCTTGGGATGCCACCTTCTTAATGCATTTAACGCTTTGTTTCTCCACCAAAATGGAACAAAACTTACACCAAAATGATCACCTATACCTGACTACAAGCTATAGTGATTCGTTCTGGTTGTTAGAGACCATAGTGGCTGTGGCACCACCTCAAAGTGGGCATCAGATCAACCATTTCCTACAAATCTGGCAGTGCATGACGACTACTTTGAGCCAATGGTTTGGATCCTTTTGGATTGAACCAAAGGCCAAGATTTAGCACCAGTGGAGACCAAACGTCCCTCTTTCAACTCCCATAAATAGATGAGGATTTTATGTCTTGAGGGAAGAAAAAATCAGGTCCAAAGTCGATAAAAAATCAGCCTACCCCCCATTTCTACTATTAGCCGAACTTTTCTCTCCTCTCTCTCTCTCTCTCTCCACCTCCGCCTCCAACCACCAGCACTCTCACCATCGGCTTAACCATCATCATATCAACTACAAGTAGCAGCCCAACCACCTCACGTGGTGAGTGCACCACCTCTCTCTCTCCCTCTCTCTCTCTCTCTCTCCTCTGCAAACTTTATCTTCTTCCTCCTCTAGCAACTGACGCTGGTTGTCGTTGTCTCCACCAGACTCATGTCGACCTTCTAGCCAAGCCATTAGCTACACCGCCCCTATGCCATGTAATCTTCCCTTCCCTCTCTTCTCTTCATCCACCACTTGCGGTGGAGTCACTGCATGGAAAATGATAATTCATTCTGCATGTAGCTTGAATTATAATTCACGCGGTCGCTGGGCTGGGCCAACAACCACTTGATCATCGGGCTGGACGTGTTTCAGCCCAGCTCAAAAAAAAAAAAAGAGGAGCCCAGATCTGTTGGGCCAATGGTGGCCTAACCTGTTGGGCCTCCAGTTGGCCCAACTCGGCTAGGTCCGGCCCATTTTTTCAGGCCGGCTAGGCCAAGCTCAATAATTATAATAATATATAATATATAATATTATATAATATTAAAAAAAATTCAAACAAAAATTAAAAGTCCTTTCAAAAAAAACTTTTGTGATTTTCTTGCATGTTTTTCTATAGATTTTGCATAATATTAGGTTGTATTTTTTATATTGTAAAATACAGATCCAGTATTAAAATACCATATTCGAAACATTTCTTAAAAAAATAAAAAAAAATTAAAATAAATCTCAAAACTTTTAAGTTAATTTTCTTTTTCCAAAAACAAAAAAATATTTTGTTTTCATGTGTACGGTCATATCCTAATAAGTTTTCCAATCATATTTTTGAAAACAAAAAAATTACTTTTTTCTCATGTTTTAAAAAAGCTAAAATGAATATTATAATCAGTTTATGATTATCCGTTAGGATTTGATTAAAATATCAAAACCATTTACCAATCATTTTGTTCATTTTTATATTTGGGTTCAGATGTAAACTTTAATATTTGGGGGTGTAAAACTACACAATAGAGTACACCCTCAAGTATTAAAGATACAAAATGCAAAATAAATGCGATCCTAAAATTTAGATTTTAGAATGGTTAGGACTTCATCACCCAATAAGGTAGAGACTTTTTCATGAAGGGAGATCTGTCTTAGACCTTACAAAAAAGACCAACAAATAAAAACTTAACTTAGAAAAACAATCAAATAACAATACATCTTATATCAGGTAAAGTGCACTGGGAGTGATGTATTTTTTCTTTACGCAACCAGTCTCTTACTCAAACTCTCGCAGATCATAAATTTTCTAGTAACCATAATACTAGATGGCGACTCCTGAATTTTAATCATAATTTTATAAATAAATCCAAAAATTTTTTTTTCCAATAACATACCTCTCGGGAAGATCACTCATTTCAAAGCGCACAAGACTTGACGTAGCCCTACGACAATTATAGTGAATATTTGTAAAGAGACAACTTATACTTTTCAAAAATACAAGGTCTAAAATTAGAATTAACTCAATAAAATTTAAAATTAGAATTAACTCAATAAAATTCAAAAAAACTATATAATTCGTCGCGATACGGTCGGTATATACCGACAGACATATTCTGTTGGTATATACCGATTGTATTGCCGACAGGTATTTTCTGTCAGTATATACCGACTGAAGTAGTGATGGAATTATTTCCGTTGATAATTTTTACCTATGAAAAAATTCCGTCAATAATTCCATTGATTTTCACTAATTTTCTAGTAGTGGTGGCATGTCATGAATCTGTTTAGTTCTCTTGATCAGCAGATGCAGGGAGGAAGAAAAGAAAAAAGAAAACGCAATCATCTTCTAAGCTTTAATCTTCAGGCCCTTGATCAGTCGGTAGCAATTCAGTAGATGAAAATGCTCGAACGCGGCTAGCATTTTCCATGGCAAGATTTTTAGCAGAAACACACGATTTTTAGGTCTAGGATATTAGATACATATATCAATCGTCAAATGGAAGAAAAGGGATATCAATTATTTTATTAGATACATATACCAATCCTCAAATCTTAAGTCACTAACACCAACTCTTGGATAGGACATGTTTATTTTTGTGGTTTAACTGTAATTTTAAAAATTTTAAATTAGTTTTTTTTTTAAATTAAGATTTTTTTTTATTGTTTTGGATTGGTTTGACGGAGTGATGCTGAAAATAAATATTTAAAAAATAAAAAATTTATTTTAAAATATTTTTAAAATAAAATTATTTTGAAAAACAACTTCAATCATTATCTCAAACACGTTTTTAAAAAAGTGTTTGATATTATAGTAGCGGTTATTTTTTAATTTAATTTTACTTTAAAATATATCAAAATAATATTTTTTTTATTTGTTAAAATATATTTTTAACATTGACATATTAAAATAATTTAAAATTATATAAAAAAATAAAAATTCCAAATTTTTTTACAAGGTATGGACACGCCGAAAAGAGAAACGGACTTTTAGAATTTAGACTACTGAGAGTCTGAAACCACTGGGATCAATGACTCAAGTGCCGGGGGTCCATACAGCGTTGAGATTCTACGTTTTCCAGTCTATTCTCCATTAGACCAAAGGGATTTGATTTCTTCATTGTGGGCCGATACAATGCCTACGTTTTGGACATATGTATTATGTGCAACTCTTCTGCCCATAAATTGGATCTGCTTTTGTGTTGAAATATAATGGTCCACGTGGAAAATGATATAGTGCTCGTGTCCAAAACATATGTGTGTGTGTGTGTATATATATATATATATATATATATATATATATTCTAGACTCACCCCTTTTATATGTAAATAATTATTTCTTTTTTTATGTTTTGGAAAATTTTCTTTTGAATGGTATTTTTATTCCAAAAATTCTAAAAGGCATTCCTCAATGTATAAGGAAATTAATCTCTCTGATATTAATTTCAAGTATAAATGCCAGTATTTTTCTCAGTTATACCTACGTAAAGCTTAAAGAATTTAAAATTAGAACTTTTATCTAGCCTTGTTAAGGGAAAAGGTAAATCTTTAGAATAATTAGAGGCAAATGGATCTCACAAAATTAAAAGATTACCGAATTATAAATTAAAAGATAGCTACGAAAAGTTCTGTTTTGTTATAATTTGTCAAGGTTGTCCTTTTTCTTCCTTCACAATTCTTATGTTTTTGTAATTTTAATTTTTATTCAAAAATTTATTTTCTTAACATTCCAGTCATTAAACTTAAAAAAAAAAAAAAAATCATTTGAAAATATATATATATATATATATATATATATATAATCGTTAGTTTGGCCATATTTTGATGACAAATTAAATAGATTAATCTTGTCGGTTCCATTTAATTAATGTGTTTTTTTAATCTTTGCTTTACTTGAAAAGGGTAAATCAAAATTGAAAAAGAAAAAAAAATTCTGGTTTAATTTTTTTTTACTATTTTTATATTAATAATTTGTTTTTTATGTTATAATGGTGTTTATTATGTGTTTTTAAAAGAAAATTAAATTAATTTGTTGATATTTTCATTTTCAGACAAAAGAAAAAAGCCTGTCTAATTTTTCAGTCATTATAATAGAAGTCGTATATCAGGGAACTATCTAAAAATAAATAATTACGAGCTGGTGACATGCTCATTTGCCTTAGATAAGAAAAAAAAAAAAAACAAGAAAAACCCAGACACATTAGTTTTTTTTTAATTATTATTATTTTATTGGGCTAGGCACTCTCCAAAGCATTCAATTAAATAGATTAATTACACAAATGTGTGGGATGCCCTACTTAACGGGTTTTGAGTTTTCATTGAAATTAAGTTTAAAAAATGATGATATTTTTTAATAGAATAACATTTAATTTTTACTTGGTTTTCTTTTATGCAACGCTACATAATTTTATTTTGTTTTAATTTTATTTATTAACTTTTCTCTGCATATTTATTTTTATTATTATTTAATTAAATAAGAAATTCATTTCAAGAAATAAAATTATTTAATCCAATTAAATTCATCACTCTCGTTTGGTTTTTAGGTAGTTTTAACAACTCTCTCTTTTTTTAAATTTATTAGCACACTTGTTTCTTGACTTATTTATTTAAATATAAGAATAAATTTTTCAATTCACAATAAAGATTTTTTATTAGTATCAAAAATGTGTTGGAAAAACCTATATATTTATTTTTTAATGTTAATTTTTTTTATCCTACCCACGATAAATCAGGGTTAAGTAACTAGATTTTAAAATAATTGTTAAAATTTTATTTGAAAATTGAAAAACTATTAGTAATACATTTTTATTTTTTTTGACGCTCAAAATTATTTTTGTTTCAACCCAAATCGAAGCACAGCTAGTAACCTGGGGAAAATATTTTTATAAATATTTTTATTTTTATAAAAAAATATTTAAATTATATAAAAATATTTTAATTAAAGTTGTAGTATCTTAGAACATCCCTCACAAATCTCTCCAAGGGAAATGAGTACCCAAACTCGTAGACATAGGGGCAATAGTAATAATATTACCACCACCGTATTTACTAGTGACCTGAGAAATATGGTCACTAGCTTTAGGGATGACCACTGTATAATCTCTTAGCTGACTAGCATTCCCTTATCTGAAAACGACAAAGTTCAGAGGTTATAAATACCTCTTAAACCATTCAGGTAAGAGTTTAGAATTTTTTATCTCTTAAGATAAACTTGTATAGATTTCAGAGTAATAGCTAACTTAAAACTCAAGAATAAATAACTTTGTTTCTTGAATTTAAGGTTATTTTAAGTAATTTATTATCTTTCTCATAAATATACTGATTTTATCATCGGAGAGTCTTTAAGTCCCTTCAATTAGGAATGTTTTTGCAAGTACTCAAATTTTTATCATAAATATAGAATTCCTTAGTCTAAAAAAAAATATAAGTATCTGAAAATATTTATTAACCATCATATCAAACATTAAACAATCTATTATTTACATATCATAGGTTCTGAGAAATCATCACCAAGTGATCCTTTTGTTGAAAACCAATTTCAGCTTCCGTTGTGCAAATATTTAAGGTTTGTAATTCAAATGGAGGACCAACTAACTTGTCGGCCGATGGAAACATTATTTATTTTTGTTTGAGTATGAATTATAATTTGCTAAAAGACAGAAAAAAGACTAATACAAATCTCATTAATGACTTTGTTCTCTGGACTTTCTTGTGTTCACAACTGTGACAACAATGTCTGTTGAATTTGCATGTGAAAACTAGGAAAAAAAAGAGAGAAAAGAGATGAAAAATAAGTGGTGAATTGTCAGAAATTAAGATCGTCAGGTCACAATCTTAAATTAGGCAGTGAAGAGCCAGTGTCATCTTGAACGTGCTGATGAGAATGTGGCCCTGGCAGCCCATGAACTCATCCTGTTTTAGGCAAATACAACTTGCCTCCCTTTCAGCGCTAGCTACTGCGTGCTGTTTTCTTCACATTTCTGATCCCTTTTAGACATATACTAGTTATATAACCCGTGCGATTCTGCAGGTTAATTTATTGTTACTTAAAAAATATTTTAAAAAATAAGGTCTAAAAGTATTCTGTTTTTCTGCAAAGTTATACCCAAGAGTCTTGGATTTGGCTGCAGTACCTAACCCAAGAGTAATATTTATAGTATTAATAATAACATTAAACTTGCATGACCCAAGTTTAAATGGGTCTGACTGCAATACCGGACCCGATAGCCTTGGATGTGGGTTTGGCTGCAAGGTTGTGTCATAAAAGTATGATAATCAAATAAATTAATTAAAAAGAAAAAAAAAACAAAGAAAAAAAACCAATAGGAAAAAAAAAACTAACGAAGAAAAAGAATTTTTTTTGAATTAACTGGGTTAACCCTTCAAACCAAGTTAACCCGTCAAACCTTGGATTTGTATCGTGAAAGTTTGATAACTAAATAGAAAAAAAAAATTGATGGGTTACCCATAATTAATTGGGCTAACCTGTGAAACTAAGTTAATCCATTAAACTCGGGATCCGTGTCATGAAAGTTTGATAACTAAATATAAAAAAATTTAACATTAACAAACTAAATTAAACGAAAAAAATTAACTAAAAAAGAAAAAAAACAAAAACAAACAAAAGACATTAACCTTTTCATTGTGGACTGCACTGTGCAGCCCACAGTCAAAGACATAGAAAGGAAAAAAAAGCAAAAAGAAAAAAAAAGAAAAACTAAAGGCATCAAACGATAACTAAATTGAAAAAAATAATATTAATGAACTAAATTAAATAAAAAATATTAATTAAAAAGAAAAAATAAGAAAAAAAACCTATAAGAAGAAAAAAAACTAATGAAGAAAGAGAAAAAAATCTAAATTAACTATGAATCAACTGGGTTAACCCATCAAATCTAGGATCCGTGTCATAAAAGTCTGATAATTAAATAGAAAAAAATTTAATATTAAAAAAGTAAATAAAAAAATAATTAAAAATAAAAAAACAAAGAAAAAAGTTAAAAAAACTAAAGGCATCAGCTTTTCATTGTAGATTGCACTGTGCAGTTCACAACAAAAGGCTTAAAAAGGAAAAGAAAAAAAACAAAGGCACGTGCCACGGGTAATTTTTTTTTCTTGCATAAAAAATATCAAAAAAGGCTAAGATCTAATAGTGTTAGATTTTTCTACAAAGATATACCCAAAAGCTTTGGGTCTAGCTGCAACGCTTAACCAAAGAGTAATATTTATAATATTAATAATAATATTAAACTTACATGACTTAAGTTTAAGTGAGTCTGACTGCAACACCAGACCAATAGCCTTGGATATGAATCTGGCTGCAAAATCGTGTCATAAAAGTGTGATAATTAAATAGATTAACTAAAAAGAAAAAAAACCAACATGAAGAAAAAAACTAATTAAAAAAAATTGAATTAACTGGGTTAACCCTTCAAACCAGGTTAACCCGTCAAATCTGGGATTCGCATCATGAAAATTTGATAACTGCATAGAAAAAAAAATTGACGGGTTAACCCATAAATAATTGGGTTAACCCATGAAACCAGGTTAACTCGTCAAACCCGAGATATGTGTCATGGAAGTCTGATAACTAAATAAAAAGAAATTTAAAATTAACAAATTAAACTAAACAAAAAAAATTAATTAAAAAGAAAAAAAAGAAAAAAATCCGGGTTAACTCGTCAAACCAAGCTAACCCGTTAAACCCGGGATCCGTGCCATAAAAGTCTGATAACTAAATAAAAAATTTGACATTAACAAACTAAATTAAATAAAAAAATTATTAAAATAAAAAAAAATTGACCCAAATTAATTGGGTTAACCCGTGAAACCTGGAATATGTGTCATGAAAGTCTAATAACTAAATAGAAAGAAATTTAACATTAACAAACTAAAGTAAACGAAAAAAATTAATTAAAAAGAAAAGAAAAAAAATTTCGAATTAACTCGTCAAACCGTGTTAACCTGTTAAACTCAGAATCCGTGTCATGAAAGTCTGATAACTAAATGAAAAAAATTAACATTAACAAACAAAAAAATTTTATTAAAAGAAAGAAAAACAAAGAAAGAAGCAAAAACAAAAAACCCTAAAGCATAAAAAATGAAAAAAAGAAGAAGAAAAAAAACAGATAAAAAAACAAAAAAAAAAAGCTCATTTTTTACTCAAAAACAAAAAACCCTAAAGGCATAAAAAATAGAAAAAAAACAAATAAAAAAATAAAAAAAAACTTATATTTTATTATAAATTACACTGTACAGTCTACATAAAAAAACTGAACTGTTTTAGTATATTTCTAATTAATCCGCTATGTGTAGCTTTCTCATTATTATGGCATGTGAAATATAGTAATTGAGGGAAAGATCAAATGTTTACAAAGTAGGGAATGAAAAAGGATGAAATTAAGACAAATACAAGTAATTATGAGCATTCTGTTTTTCTCTACTCCGTTTCTCGCTCATTCTTTCATGATGTCATGGATGATATGGATTTTAGTACAAGTAATTATGAGCATGAAAATATTATAATTTCGATCTTTGAAAAACTTGAATAGGCGTGAAAGAGAGAGGATTTTTAGATCGAGGCTTATAATTCTATTTTGATATGTATTTTGTTTTTTTAATTGAAATAAAATATTTTTGTTTTAGAGTATTTTGGCGTGTTGTTTTGGGGTTGTATTGTTCATATTCATATATATATTCAATAAATATAATTCAAATTCAAGATAAATTAATTATAAATTATGCAATACAAACACAATGTCAAACAAATATAATTTCAAAATTTAAAATATTTCTAAATAGTCAAGATTAAATAGATCTTTAACTTAAAGTAATTCAACTTAAACAAAATATCAAAATATTATGAAAGTAAAATGTTTTAATATAAATATTTTAAATATAAAGTTAGGTCAATGTTATCAAGGCTAATGGAATCTAAAGCATTCCTTGTTTTGCTCAAATTTCTACAAAGTATAAACATGAAAAAAACAACATGAATATAAACCATATATATTAGTGATAAATCTAATTTTAAAAAATTAATATCATTGTTAATGAAAATAGTAATAATAATAATTTTTAATATTATTATTAATATCATTGTTATTGAAAATGGTAATGAAAAAGAGCTTTTTATAATTGGGTGGTTTAATTAATTAAATTGAACAAAGTTTAATTTGATTCAATGGCTTTTCAAGAGATGAACAGAACATGTGGAATAAAACCGGAATGTTCCGGGCGGAATTTAGTCGAAAAATCCAGAACGGACCGAGATTTAAAATGAGATGAAATTTGTTCCGTTTTGTTCTGTTTTTTGAATTGGTATAGAATGTTTCGGTTATTTTGGATGTGAAACAGAATAGAATTAACAACCTTATTTTAGACTAAGTTAACGAGTAGGTGCCAAATAGATTAGATACAAAGAACTAATATTATGATTTGTAGAAGTAACAATTAACTAATCAAGTATTTAAATGTGCAAGTAATAAGAGGTGTGGAAGGGAGTGAATGATCAAGTGTAGAAAGATGAAGGTTTAAGAATTGTGTGTCATTAGAAGTTACGTAATAATATAAATTATATTTTAGGTTTATCTAATTAATAATTTAAATTATTGAATAAAAATAATTATTTAATATAGTATTAGAGTTTTGATAACTAAATAATTACAAGTTCAAATCTCATCATATTTATTTATTTTTAATTAAAAATGCAATTAATAATATAAAGTATTATGAGTATGTTTAAATGTAAAGTCTAAATAATATTTATTTAAAAGAATATATTAGAAAATAATATAAATTATATTTTTTATTGAGATAATTTTTTCCAGATTTCATTTATCAATTTAAACTATAGATAAGATATAAAATATAATTTATATTATTTTTTTTCTCTTGGACGATGGAGAGTTGTGAGAGAGGGTTTTATCTAGTAAACAATTAAAATTACACAAATGATTTATAAAATTGGTCTCTCTCGCAATGAAGTAAGCCGGTGTTTATAATAAAAGGAGAATGGCCTTCCATTACGTACTAAGCTCACGTCATGACAGATGGTCAGATTTGAATTGAAAAATTGTGTTTTTGAACTAATTAAATTATCTCAACTCAATGATGATAAAGGCGAAAAGTATTAACAATTGAGCCTTCCTTTGGGACGTTAATCCAAACCTATCAAGTCATTTTCGATTGATAAAATGACACATGCGGTGTCCTGTATGTAAGCCGACTTCATTTTATTCTCACCAAGCGCTGGCTATTACTATTAGAAACCACTCATGTCCATATCTCCTTGCAGTGACTATAAAATTTAAGAGGTAAGATAAATATACTTAGTCAACGGGTCAATTCAGGCTAATCAAAATTACATTATTAGTTTGATTATCATTCATTTCAGGTTATTAGAAACTTATATAATTATTAATTTTAAAATCGTAAAATTAATCGAGGTGCGTAGAAATTAACCCGAATACCCACGTTAATAAAATTAAAAAAAAACATGAAATCTCCATTGATCTGGCTAACAATATATTTGCCTTCAGCTTTTCTTGCATTTTCCATTCGGTTTCTGCACACGGAATCCTTAGGGGTTACATAAGCTTTTCTTGCAAAATGTTCCATTTGAAGAACCCCAAGTCTGTTTTAATTGGGAAGCTTCTCGTCCTCCTCGTTTTCCTTTCTTTTTAGACAAATAATTAAATAGCTTCATTTCACAGAAATTTACTTGATAGACTAGTTTACAAGCTTTACCTTAAGGAGTTGAAGCCCCATGTATAATAGTTTACTTGATATAACTGGCATGTTGGGCTGTTCGAATTCCAGTTAACTTGGCTTTTACGTAAGGAATTATCTGTAATAATTTAATAATCTCCTGGAATCTAGCCCCATTTGTCTTCTCTCTAAACACTATAAATAGCCAGTTTTGCCTTGCCATTTAAGACCACAACTACCCTAGCTTCTCATAAATATCTCCAGATTTCTCTGTACTTACAAATCGCTTCTTTGTTGTGACCAAAAAGGACACGGTTTCTTTTTTTTTTTTTTTCTTGTCAGGAGAGATAAAGAAACATGCAATCTCCTGTGAGGTTTTCAAGCTGCCGAGGAGTATCCTTCGAAATCAAACCTCATGAAAATCTATTTGCCATTTCTGCACCATCCAATGATGAGGCGGGAGGCAGCACACGAATTTGGCTTCCTTGGACTCTAGGAAGCTCCTCCAAGGTGTTCCCTTCTGTCTACAGGTCTTCAAGTAGACCCAGTAGCCATTTCTGTGATCTTGATCTTGATCTTGATGGTGAGGATGATCAAGATGACATTTCTTTGGCAGTGCTAGAAGAAGGTAAAGTGGAGGAAAATGAGCAGAAACTAGCTCCGTTTCCATCTGCAACTAAGCTAGAGCAGCCATCAAAACCTGCTCGGAAGCAAGAATCAAGACTGTCGGTGATATTGCTGGACCAAGGCTTGTTCACCGTATACAAGCGACTCTTTGTCGTTTGCTTGACCCTGAACATCACTGGTTTGGTACTTGCAGCAACTGGGAAATTCCCATATGCAAGAAATAGAGCTGCCCTGTTCTCCATAGCCAACATTCTTGCTCTGACTCACTGCAGGAGTGAGGCGTTTTTGCGAGTTGTTTTCTGGATCGCAGTCAAGGTCATTGGGAGGTCTTGGATACCTCTCCCAATCAAAACCGCCACCACATCTCTACTTCAAAGTCTTGGTGGCATACACAGCAGTTGTGGAATTTCTTCAGTTGCTTGGCTCATATATGCCTTAGTCCTTACTCTTAAGAACAGAGAAAACACTTCGCCAGAGATTGTAGGAGTGGCCTCTATTATTCTTTTTCTCCTCTGTCTCTCTTGTTTGGCTGCATTCCCTCTCGTCCGCCATCTTCATCATAATGTCTTTGAAAGGTTTCACAGGTTTGCTGGATGGACAGCTCTAGCTCTCCTCTGGGCCTTCATCATTCTCACTATTTCGTATGACCCCAAAACCAAATCCTATAGTAATGAACTAGGCTCCAGGATGATCAAACAACAAGAGTTTTGGTTCACAGTAGCAATTACAGTTCTAATTATCATCCCATGGATAACAGTGAGACGAGTTCCTGTCAAAGTATCTGCTGCTTCTGGTCATGCCTCAATCATAAAATTTGAGGGAGGTGTAAAAGCTGGTATATTGGGAAGGATTAGCCCATCCCCATTATCCGAATGGCATGCTTTCGGTATCATTTCTGATGGGAAAACAGAGCATATGATGCTTGCTGGTGCTGTTGGTGACTTCACCAAGTCCTTGGTCTCAAACCCACCGAGCCATTTGTGGGTTAGGCAAGTGCACTTTGCTGGTTTGCCTTACCTGGTGAATTTGTATGACAGGGTTCTTTTAGTGGCGACAGGTTCTGGCATCTGTGTTTTCTTGTCATTTCTTTTGCAGCCATGTCGAGCCAGCGTATGTGTACTTTGGGTGGCCAAAGGGATTGAACAAAACTTTGGCAAAGAAATTCAAGAGATGATGAGCGGACATCCTAAAGACAAAGTGATTGTGCATGATACAGCTGTGCTCGGTAGGCCCAATGTGTCCCAAATGAGTGTTGATGCTGCTAAAAATTGGAGAGCAGAAGTAGTCATTGTTACTAGCAATCCAGAAGGAAGCAGAGATGTCGTTAATTCTTGCAAAGCAGCGGGGATTGCAGCCTTCGGTCCTATTTGGGACTCTTAGTTCAATCACTATTGAACATCGTATCTCATTTCTTTTTTAGTTGTCCTAATGTGTGTATTTGGTGCCTAATGTGTGTCTGTACTGGAATGCAATTGTTCCTCATCTTTTTATATTTTCAAAGAACGATTCTGGATAAAATTATCGTTCCACTCACTGAACAAAACAGGACTGATTTCCATAAGTTAATTAATATAGGAATGTGATGATACACCTAAAAAACATTAATATTATCAGTGCCCCATTTTAGCGCCCCACTTTGTGGAGGACTGAAGTGCGAGCAATATTGTGGAAGTGCTCCACTCATACGGTGGAGCACTTATACAAGACCCTTCACGCAGCTTATAAAAGGCTGTGTGCAGGGAGAGAAGGGACGGAATTCTTTAACTGGAATGGGAGCAATTGTTCACAAGAGATTTTATAGGATGAGGCACACGGGAAAAATAAAAGCTGCCCCCCCCCCCCCCCCCTTTCTCTCCTATATCTTCATACTTAGTTTACCTACAATTCATATTATTTCAGCTTATATTGAATAAGAACAACATATCAAATATCCACATACAACCATATACATATTCTGCCCTATTTTTCATCTTTTATTTGTTTATAATTTTCTCTTTATTATTTCAGCTGATCTTTCATTTCACTAGAAATTTATTATTGCAGGGAGAGCTCAGCCATAAAAGGTCTATTTTTTTTCTAACCTCATCAGAAAAAGAAAAGAAAAAAACGTAATAAAAAAAACTCTGTCAGCATGAAGCGAACAACTCCTTGTGACGTACGGTACTGCAGTTAATCCTAGTACTTGGTGACCAAAAAAGAAATGGTTAATCCCCGTACTTGGCTAAATTTAGCTTTTATCGACCGTGTTGCATTATATGAGACATTACACCTGATATTTCTCAAGGAGAATATATATTTATCAGTTGGGCCATTCCAAATTAGTTCATCTTTTACAAATTTAATGAATTGATGATGGGGAGCTATATAAGAGACTTAAAACAAGGGATTGGATCAGGATTGGAATTCTCCATACACATTGAAAAGCTGTAAATAGCCATGTTGATAGATTAGCTAGCTTGGTGTTCATATAGAACTTTAAGTAGTTTTTTATATGGAGCCTCTTGATGTTTTGTTGGGGTATAGCAGCTTAGAGTAAAAAAAAATTTATGGTTTTCGGATAATAATAAATGATATTTTATTAATTAATGGATCTATTTTTATGAAAGAGATAAACATTTGAAATTAATAAAGAAAAAATCAAATTCATAACCTATAAAAAATAATAAGAAAAATTTTACCTAGATATTTTCTCTCCAAATAATAGGATATTATTAGTTACTATATAAACACTATATATGAAATTACTTTCTTAGAGTTTGAAAATAGTTGATTATTTTTATTTTTTTGACCAACAAAAAGAAAATCTTGTATTTGGAGGTTGAACCAAACATGGCTAGAGGGTCCATGACACCCTCAAAAGTTTCGATTAATTAAATTCATTTTGGCTCTAAATATTTTAAGATTTTTTAAAAAAACTATTCTTGAATTCAAGGTTTATTTCATATAAAAATTGCTTCTTTTTTTTTTCAGATTTTCATATCTCGAAATATTTCAATTTCATTGAATCAAGTATAAATATAAATACTTTGTTATTTTCTAAAAGTCACTCCCTATGGAAATTATAATTTAATTAAAAAACATATTAAACAAAAGAAAATTGAAGTATGATCTTTCAAGTTATTATTAGTTTATTTGGATGTCAAATTAAACTCTCTTATCTATCCTTTTTAGGAGATTTAGAAAGTAGATTGTTGTTGCGTCTCACACATACAGAAAAGCATTAAGTCATTATCAATCAATGGAGGAACATGTTTAATACATGGTTCCATTCATTAATTAAAGAATCTTATTTCTCCATGATTGTCAAAGAGTATTAATCATTTCAAATTGTTAAGTGTAATTACCAAATATTTATGCAAAGAAGATAAAACCTAGTGCAACTCCTGAAAGATCAATGTGAAGCTCATTAAAAACAGATAAAACCTAGTGCAACTTAGTTTTGGTTGGGCAGTTCAGAATGTGAAAATAACCTTTAGGTTTCTATATATTTCAAATCGAGGAAAGCAGTTGAAGTCAAAGGTAAAATTTCTCGTCAATCTTGATTTTGAACTTGTAAACGGTACGTTAATATTCTAACCTTTAGAAGAATAATGGTGTGTCATCAAGCAGTAGAAATATGGAAGTTTCGAATGATGGTGTCATCAAGCAGTAGAGGAATAATGGTTAATTACATTTCTAAACTGAGGATTTTTGGTTGTCTTCGTACGTAGATGATTGCAGTAAATACAGTTTGTTATATGCCAAAAACCAGAAAAGTAAGGTGGTCGGAATCTATTCTCGGTATCATAAACTTGCAACAAGGCAATTTGGCAAGACTTCAAATTAAAGCTATGGGGAGGATATCTTACAGTTAATTCTTACCTGAAACAGTTCAGTATTGCATATACATTGGCATGTAGGAAGCCTAGCTAGGCTTATTGTGGACGTTGGATTACCTTTGCATGTGTATATATGGTAAACTTCCTTTGTCGAGGTGTTTGGATCCGAAGATTGTCCATTACTTAAACCTTACAATATCCATAGATTTTATTTTAGAAGTGTACCTTATGTTTTTCTATGTTTTTCAGGAGAGCATCAACGATATTACTACTTTGATCCTGACTCCAGGTGAATATAGTTGTGATGGCATATCAGGTATGATGAACACTCTCTTCTTTATTAGAAGAAGGATCAGAATCTATACTTGGCACTTGTCGAAAGCAGACTCTCACAGGACCTTGGTTAACCATAAACAATCCAATCCTAGCTCTATCAATACATCCTCAAGAAGCAACTCTCAAATACCTGATGTATCTACTACCTCTCTTATAAGCAATGGATCAACTAAATCTGATCTATTAGCATGAACAAAATACCATTATGATCCTGAAGATGTTCATCTCCATACACAACTATCTATTCCTCCTACAAGTCACACTTGTGTTCTTAAGGGCCAGCACTAATGTCTTGTCCAATTAGCATTTAATGGAATTAAGGTCATTCATAGTGAAGAAGAGAATTACTACTACAGAGCTAGAAAAACTTCAAATGACAGAGGGTGTGTGCGCTTGAGCTGTATCCTTTTACACAAAAGCAATGAGGCACAAATATTAACAAGAGGCCCTAGCTAGAGGTTGAAATTTTTGCGTTGATTATTCATGGTACGACTCTAAAGTCAACCACGATTTAGATGGAACTGTAAATAGATGCCAAACGAGATTAGTAACCTGAGACCACGCACATTAGGAAGGCATTGATTATTCAACCACTTTCAATGCAATGATGAATACAATTACCATTCTAACTATTCTTTATTTGCCTGTTTGCGAAGAATACTGAAACATGAAAGTACTAAGGACATTTTGAATGCCTTTCTTAATACTTAAAGGATGATAACTTGCTATAACCACAAGGTTCGTGAATTAGAGATGTCCTGATCGTGTGTGGAAACTTTATAAGTCTTGTATGACTTCAATCAAGTATCGAAAGCATGACCTCAAAGGTTTTTTTTTTAGATAATTAACGAGAATATATTAAAAAGGTTATTAAATTAATAGTCAAAAAAAAATACAGGAAAAAAAAAGAACAAATTTAAAAAAATCAAAAATCAAAATTGACCTCTTACAAAAAAAAAAAAAAAAAGTATGGCCTCAAAGGTTTATTTCTTTACTAACAGATAATGACTTCAAATAGTCATATAATGGCTCATCTTGGAGATGAAGCTATCTACCTACTTGTTTACGTAGATAACAGGGTTTGTAGTTCTTCTTTACTTGATTCAATTGTGAAGAGATTATCAGTAGAGTTAGTCTAAGCTACATGATTAGAGATAGGTTCATTACTTTGACCATCGAAGTGACTAAACAAGGTAATGTGTTCTTCTTTAATAGCCAGACCACTCATGGAAGAGACAAAAACCAATCAAAACCCCTATGGCATCCAATACAAGACTTAGTCTTCATAAAGGTGAACTTATAAAGAATCGATAACCTTACAATCACATGGTTGGCTCTTTCCAATTTACATTGCCGCACAAGACAAGATATCGCTTTCTCAGTAAATAAACTATGCCAATTCAAGTTAGCTCCAACTTGGTTGGTAGGCTGCTTGGGAGGCTTGCAAGAGGGTTTTAATGTAGATTAAAAAGATTGTGGTTAAAGGCTGATTATTCATTCTCTCACCTATAAATCAATTATAAGCTTGTATTGATGTGGATTGAGCTGTTATTTCAGATTGTTAGAGAATAATATAAATTATATCTTGGAATCTCATTTAACAGTTTAAGTTTTTGAGTTGAATTGGTTTTTTGACATAGTATCAAAGTATTGATGGTCAAACAATCACGAGTTTAAATCTCATCATCCTTATTTATTTAATAAAAATTTAACACAAGATAGTGTGAGACTGTGCAAGTTTTAAGTTCAAAAGGTTTTTACTTAAGAAGATATGTTAGAAAATAATATAAATCATATCTTGAAACTTCACCTAACAATTTAAATTTTTAGATTGAATTTATTAGAGAATAATATAAATCATATCTTGAGACACTACCTAACAATTTAATCTATTGGGTTGAGATGGTTTTTTGACATGGTATCAGAGCCTTGATGACTAAGCGGTCATGAGTTTCAATCTCACCATCCCCATTTATTTGATAAAAAATAAATATAAGTTAATATGGACCTGTGCAAGTTTCAATCTCAAAGAACTTTCATTTGAGGGGGTGTGTTAAATAATAATATAAATCGTATCTTGAGACATTACCTAACAATTTAAGATATTGAGTTGAGATGATTCTTTGACAGAATTGATTCTTTAACAAAGATAATATGGATTACGATTTCATCTCATGGTCTGCTAAGAGCCAACCCGTTATGGCTAGAAGTTCTTTATCGTGCATCGTTTTCCATGTAGTACTGAAGTCTCTCTCTAAGTTCTTGTTTCAATAAATCTGGTCGATCTTAAAATCATTGGAAAGAAATGAACCATACGTCTCTTGTAATCATTATTATTAGACCTTATTGTGTGGAAACTAAACATCTCAGCTTCTTTTATCCGTTCCTTTGTAAGTAAATTTATTGAGCTAATAGATTTAAGTTTAATTGATATTAGTATCTTTTCTATCCTAAAAAGTTTTGAATTAAAATTTCTCTTTTATATAAAAAAATATTTTCCTGATCAAAACCAAAAAAAAAAACATTTCAAGTACCAATTCCAATTGTTTGTAGATACTATAATAAAGAACATACATGACTAAACGATGAAAAATATAAAAACAAAATATCGAGTCCGCGTAAAGAATCGAATATCCCAGATAATTGATAAATGCATCTGTTAATGGCAAGACTTTGAACAGCAAGTCAGTACGCATGATCGAGAATCCTTCAAACGTTGCAGGATCTAATTAGGCAGTCGGTTAATTTGTTTGCTAACGGATGACTAGAAGTGTGGACTTGCCGCATTGTGTGCTGAAGATGCTCTGCAAGGGAATAGAGGAAGACTTCGAGCAGGAAATTAATGGCAGTTGACGAACGTGCACTTCAGAGGTTGAGCCGCGCAGATCATGAATCCCACTTTCTTAAATGCTACAGAAGTCTAACGTTTTCATTGATACCACCCACTTTTGAGTTATGGCCATAAATCATAAAATGAATGGTTTGAATTCAAATGAATTCTTCATGATAACGTATTTTTTGTGGATCTACTTTTTGGGAGAAAATGACCTATTTAAAATCTAATTATAAATAAATTCTTCTAGTGAGGAGCACATCGCCCAAGAACATCCAACATTTAATAACAAACGAAAAACATTGATTCTTTTGTCATTTCAAGCAGAGAGATGCACTTTTTTTTCCCTTTCAAATACACTAATCTTGAGGTCACGGGTTGCATTAGTCTAAATGAGTTTCATCATGGCAATATTCACCGTCTTTTGAATGTGCTTACGAACGTGGCATATTGGCTTCTGTATACCGTCATCAACTTGACTTTTTTAAGCTCCAATTAATCAAAATGAAATTCCATCAGTGGCAAGTTGCAGATTCTCCATATCATTTCTCATTAATCGTCTGACCATAAATCATTGACCAATAATGTGGCTGCTATGAGTGTTGACATGGTAATAATAACACAACACGATTCGCTGTAGTTTGCTTCTGGGTTTCTTCCCTTGCCTTGCCATTTCTTTTCTACATAATTGCCTTGCCTTGCTCCTTCGGCAAGCCACTCTCATAATGGCTTTGCTTCATCATCTTATTTGAACGAATAATCGATTATTATAAAATGAAATACAACACGGTTTTAAAGACTTCGCATTAGGTTGGGCTAGCTGCCTAAATATTCTGGATAGGTTGCTAGAGTATCGGGTAAGGTTTTTTTTTTTTTGTTTTTTTAATCTCAAAAATGGATGCTTTGGAATTTGGATTGTGTTTATGCAATTAAAATTTACACCCATAAAAGCATAAAGAACTTATAAAACTAAGAAGGAAGAGTTATCCGAATATATAATAAGAAAACACCAATTTTAGCAAAAAGAAACTAGCGAAAGGTCAGTTCTTGATTGCACCAAGAAACCTAAGTTATTGCTTTTTAATAAAAAGTAAAAAAAAAAAAAAAGAAGAAGACAAATCCATAAATAGCAAAAACTAACTCATATTTACTCCTCCTTGAATATATTTGAATAAAAAAATTTTGAAGAAAGAAAGTGGGATGAATTCAATTAAATGTTTTTTTATTTATTTGGGGGTGTAAAAAATGAGGCTAAGCTTTCTCTTTTAACTTGAGAAAGCCAATTTCTATATATAATTTTAAGAAACGATACAAAGAGTTTAATTTAAATAATTAAATTCTTAGTCTTACTCTTATATAATTCTATATTTAAAAATCTTAAAGAGCAACACAGAGTGATTCTCTTAAAAATATTTTCCTTTCCTTTCATTTCCAAGCAGTGTGAAAAGGATTGCTCATTTTCATCTCATTTTCCTCATTTCCAATTGAATACGAACACAGACAATTACACTCCCACATCCATTTTCTTTCCCTCTATTGATTTTTCTCTCATTTCCTTCTACTCATCCACGCATATTTTCAGAATTCTAAAGAGTGTTTGAACCACCGGTATCCGTAGATTTATCCAGCCAAACCCAAGAGATTTGAATGAATCTATGATTCAACTTTTGTTGATTCAGACCTGCCAAAGAGCTTTGCAATTGCCACCTTGTTCTTTTCTTTTGTATGGGATTCAAGTGTAAATTATGGAGGCCTGGTTTCGTTTTGTGGCCTTGGTGGTCTGCTAGAGGTGTGAGTTAAAGTGGTTAAGAGCCTGCTAATTTTTAAGTTAAGTATTGTTGAAAATAATTAATTTTTTTATTTTAAATTAAATTTTTTAGTGTTTTGATATCGTTTTAATATATTGAAGTTAAAAATAAATTTTTTAAAAATATATTATTTTAATATATTTCTAAATAAAAAATATTTTAACAAACAATAATAATTATATTTTTAAACACTCCTAAGTCTACTTGTTGCCCTTAATTAGTCGAGTGGGCTGGATCACTAAACATGTAGTTTGTCAAGTTTTTTTGATCTGTTCTGAACACAGGCCTCATTGTGCAGCAAAAACCTACCGCAGGCTGAAAATGGGTTTTAAGCAAAAGCAAGGAGGTTTTATCATATCCTTGAAAGACCACTGAGTTGCCTTTCTAATTTTCTGGCAAAAACTTCGTATATATCATTGGATTTCCTATTTTATTCTACTTATATACTCAAGGAATTTATCATTCAAGTGAATTCTCTTTCATTTTTCTTTCTTTAATTCTTTTCTCAATGAATCTCTTACGAAGTTTTTTACTATTTTTTTATTTTTATTTTCTAACCCTAATGATAACAAGTAATATCATTTTGTGATTTGGACCTAGGGCCACGTTTTATAACTGAAAAAAAAATATTTGTTATTGTATAATTTTATTCCAGTTAGTTATAATTTTGAGAAAAGAATGATAATAAAACTCTGTATTAAAAAAAAAAGAGATTTATATATTTATATATATATGAAGAACTAAATCTTCTACTTTTAATACAATATATTAAAATATACAGATAAAAAAACTTAAATACATGTGACTTTACATCACCAGATATTCAAATATTGTATAAATATAACAATCATTGATTGATATTAATATCATCGAAAGTTTGGGCGAAAACATTAAATATAAGCGGTCCGTATACAATCTACTAAAGCATATGGTTCCGTTTTATGTGTATATCTTATACCAATTATTTAAAAAATTTAATCTATTTTTCGTCGTGAATAATTAAAATTAAACATTTGTACAAAAAAATCTTTGATGAGGTTCTAATATATATCAAAATAGATATCATTATCTCATTATCATTATTGTTATTAACATTCTAAAAAGAAAAAAAATACATAAATCAAGTTAAAAATCTAAAATAAAAAATAAAAAGAGAATCAAATCTAAAACCAAAACAAAATAAGAGAAAAAATAACATTTCAATGTTAGAGAATGAAAAAAAAATCAATTTGATAAAAGCCCCCCCTAAAATAAAGTAATAGAAAAGAATAAAAACTAAATGCTAAACAAAAACAATAAGGGGGTAAATAACATTCACTGATTTTAAGGGTGAAATTAAAAAAAAAATTAAATATTTCACAAAAAAAAACTCTGAACAAAAACCTAAAATCAAAAAAAAAATGAGCAAATTTAAAATCAAAAAAAAATAAAAGAAAAATTAACATTTAAGGGATAAAATTAGAAAAAAAATAAAAAAAATTGATAAAAAGCCCCCAAAAAAATAGTAATATAAAAGAATGAAGACAAAATTCTAAACAATAAAAAAAGGAGGAGAATTAACATTAATTGATTCAAGGGTAAAATTGAAAAAAAAAATCAAATATTTGACCAAAAAATCAAAATAAAAACCCAAAAAAAAAAACATGATCAAACATGAAACCAAAACAAAATAAAAGGAAAAATAACATTTTAATCAAGGGTAAATTAAAAAAGAAATTTAAATTTCACAAAAGAAATTAAGACAAATCATACAATCATAAGCAAGATGATAGAATCATATACCAAGATAAAATACAAGGACAACATGGATTTTCTGATTGAACAACACATTTTCCAAGGTAGAGAGAGAGAGAGGAAAAGAGAAAACATTGTCAGAGCCAAACAATCCGTCAGACCACCGCACGCGTCGTCTCATTTGGTAGAGAATATCATGATCTTTCTAATGTTGCTACAGATGGGCAATTTTCACCACCTAAATCCTCTACATGCACCGCTTGAAGCGTGCAAAGTGGCTTAACATGCTAGCGCATGAACAGAACGCGCCTAAAAACTTCCTTCTTTAAATATTATTTAAAAAAAATATTAAATTGCCCCTATTTTGACTATATATATAATTACAAAAATATCGAAACATGAATAAGCTTTTACACCATAGTTTAAGATATTTTTTTATATATTAAAAGGGTAACCAAGTAAATTTATTATTCATTTTCTAAGCAAAAGACTAACTTCACCATGTCTTGACCCGATAATTGCAAAAGGATTAAAAAAAAAAAAGATTAATAAGCCCTTAGATCCCAGTTAAAATATGTTTGTTTCAAGGGGCAACAAAGTAAATTTAATGGGTTCTTTTATTATGAAATCACTCGACAAGGTAGACACCCATGATTTCAGTCACGATAAGGGTTTATTTAAGAGAGATTCACAGGGGTGGTGTAGTGAAAGAGCCGCTGACCAAACCCATGGCAATGTACCTGTAAGCAGCTTCTGTCAAGTGAATTCCATCCCAATTTGCGTGGCTGGAAGGATTGCTACATGCTCTTGAGCCTATGTGCCCGCACCTTGCCGAGTTATTGAAATTGTATGGTCCACCCCCTCCACAACAAGCCGTCAGAGTTCCACCTGTAAATCCTGCATGTTATAATAAACTTTCTTAATCTGTGATGTTGGAGATATGAAAATGTAGGTAGGTAATGTATTAATTGTTCTTTTTCCAGAGGCGATTATTATCGGAGGAGATAGAATCAAGGGTCGAAATAATATATATACATAGCATCAGATTATTGAAACATTATCAATTTTACACCAAAACTATTCTTTCACATTAGTTTTATTGTTAAGTTATTTTGATTTCTTAATTAAAGACTTTTATTGGAATATACTTAACGTTAAATTTTCTATAAAATAAAGTTGTTTTTATAAAAAATTTATTTAATAGTAACATTCAAACTACCTATATAATTGGGTGGTCCAATAAATATATACATCTGGTGGTACAGGTACGTGGGCTCTTCTTTCTTGTGATACATGATGTAATCTAATAAATATTCTGACATGAAGCTGGTCTTTTAAAAGCATGCTGAGAAATATGATAGAAATTATTTTTTAAAATATTTTAAAATTTTAAAATAATATTTTTTTATTTTTTAAATTTATTTTTATATTAACGTATTAAAACAATTTAAAAAATATATATATAATTTAAAATAGAGAAACTTAATTTTTAAAAAAAATACTTGGATATTGTCACTCCCAACCATATTCTAAATATGCCTTTATGTTGAAAATCTAGAAAGTTTTAGTTACCGGTTTGTATATTTAGAATTTAATTTTTTAATTATTATAGATGATATTAAATTTTAAACAAATCAACGTAGGACTTGTTGATATTATTTTTGATTTATTTTGTCTGGTTTTTTTTATATCTCAGTATAAGTTTTTTAATTTTTTAATTTTTTGGTTATTATTTAAATAACTATTTTTTTTAATAAAATCAACATAGGGTGTACTGGTCTTTTGCTTGCTAGTTCTAACAAATAGTTCAAAAGACTTACCATGATGTTGTGGCGCGTGGTAGAAACGCTTGGCTGCACCATAGTAGTCAGCATATATTATCCTAGCATGTGGGTATTTTTGTCTCAGCATCTGCAGGGCTGTTTTGAGTTGATTGTTATGGTACTTGGAGAAAGCATTGTAAGCTTTCAAACACCCATTCCGATCATAGTCTGTTCTGTTAGGACTTCCGAACAAGGTCAGATACACTGCCGAGCATCCAATCGGCAAATTCCCCGGCACCAACAATTCCACGGCCCCTTCTTCTATCAAAAACTAACACAATATCCCACAGATAAAAATATAAGAGAGAAATTTACTTTTAGAAGTAACCAAAAAAAAATATAGCCATTATGTTTTTTCCCTTTTTTTTTTTTTGTAGGTGTTTTTCTTTATCAGTCTTGATGTAATTAATGCGATGTAACTTACACTGGTAGCCTTAGCAATTGCTTCAACAACAAGAGGCACAGAAGCTCTCAATTGTTTAATGCTTCCACCAGCAAAGTAGGCATAATTATAGTCGTTTCCTCCAATCTCTCCCACAAGAAATAACGATTTTTTGAAGTAATTATCACATTCTGGTGAAAAGAAAGTGGCAAAAAGATGAAGCATGTGGTAAGGTAAACACAAATATGAGTGTGTGTTATGAGCTTTTGTCACTCTCACCTTGTTTGCTGGTACAAAGAGAGGACTTCAACTGTTTGAACCATCCAAGCTGAACACTCAATGAATCGTTTGTCCACATAATTTTTCCAATACGTTGGTCGTAAAAGAATTTAGCATCAAGAGCAGTAGCTCCAGCAACAGCGAAATTTACTCCATGAAAGGAATGCAGCTGATCTTTGCCAAGTCCTAGATAGGGTGGCAAGTGTGGCAACCCAGATGCCTCAGCTACATTTCAGCGATCACACAACAACAACAGCAAAAAAACGTTCTGTTAACGTGTTGATCATTCAGTTAATTTAAGTACTCAAAGTAATAAAACGGAAGAGATGGCATTTAAATATATGTACAGATGAAGTCAACAACTAGACGTCCATCGGAGCACCGGCCGGTTGCGTGTCGGAAAAAGGTTTCACCATAAGGGAGCTTTGCAATCACAGGAAATGCCATAGCACCGGAAAGAAGGAAATTTCCAGTGTCACTAAGAGAGTCACCAAAGTTGAAAATTGAGTCATACTGCAATGGAGTTGTCGAAACTATTTCGACATTGAAACCAAAAATGAGGCAAAAGGAAAGAATTAGGGTGATCAACATCTTCATGATCAGTGAAAAATGATGGGATTAGGTTGCAAGAGGTTTTACAAATTAAACGTCCTAGTACTCTTGAGTTCTTGTTATAATTTATGTATAGGAAAGCTATCTTCTGGCCTTCGGTTTCCACACAAGTGTCTTTATTATAGGCAACTTCCACCAGATTTTGCATCTCATTTATTATTATGGTTTGCCTGGACCCTTCCCGACCCCGTGATCTCACTCAATATTCTTTTATATTTTATGCGGTTACCCAATACAAGTCACTTTTGAGAAATTTATTACTCAGCATCTTAGTTAATTATTATATATAACTAAAAGAGATTAGTGTTTTAATGTGAACTGTACAGTACACAGTAAAATATTGATTTTTTATCTTGCTGCTTTATGTTTTTTTTTTAAGTTGTTTTTTTAGCTGTTTTTTTATGCCTTTTGAAAAATTATTTTTTACTTTTTTTTTGTTTTTTTAGCAAATTTTTTTCTTTAATTTAGTTTATTAATGTTAATTTTTTTATTTAGTTATCAGACTTTCATGACATATTTTCTGGATTTAACGGGTTAACCTGATTTGACACGTTAACCTAAAATATATATTTTTTGCTTTTTATTCTTTTTAATTAATTTTTTTTAGTTTAGTTTAGTTGTTAATGTTAAATTTCTTTCTATTTAGTTATTAGATTTTCATGACATATATCCCGAGTTTCACGGGTTAACCTGGTTTCACGGGAGAACCCAGTTAATTATGGGTTGACCCATCAATTTTTTTATTTATTTTTATTTTCATAAATTTTTTTGTTTAATTTAGTTTGTTAATGTTAAATTTTTTTATTTAGTTATTAGACTTTCATGACACAAATCCTGGGTTTAACAGGTTAACATGATTTGACGAGTTAACCCGGATTTGTTTTTTGATTTTTTCTTTTTAATTAATTTTTTTCATTTAGTTCAGTTTGTTAATGTTCACTTTTTTTTATTTAGTTGTCAGACATTCATGACACGGATCCGGAGTTTAACGAGTTAACCTGAATTTTTTTTTCTTTTAAATTAATTTTTTTCGTTTAATTTAAATTGTTGATGTTAAATTTTTTTTTCTATTTAATTATCAAACTTTTATGACACGGATTCCGGGTTTGACAGGTTAACCTGGTTTAATGAGTTAGTTCAGTTAATTCTGGGTTAACCCAGTAATTTGTTTTTTCATTTTTAATTATCAAACTTTCATGATGCGAATTCAAGGTATGACGGGTTAACCCAATTAATTCATATATTTTTTTTCTTTTTACTTATTAGTTTTTTTTCTTCCTGTTGGTTTTTTTTCTTTGTTTTTTTCTTTTTAACTAATCTATTTAATTATCACACTTTTATGACACGACCTTACAGTCAGACCCACGTCCAATGCTATTGGGTCTGGTATTGCAGTCCAGACACTTTTATGCTAAGGGTTAACCCAAGTTTAATTTTATTATTAATATTATAAATATTACTCTTGGATCAGGCGTTGTGACCAAATCTAAGACTCTTACGTATAACTTTGCAAAAAAACCTAATATTTTTAGATCTTAGCTTTTTTTGAAATACAAAAAATAATTGACCCGCGGCATCGCGCGGGGCATATAACTAGTAAGAACTATAAAAAGATGTGAATTCAATATTCACCCCCTCATGGTTTGATGAAACAGCTTTTTGGTTTCTATTCTCTTGTTTTTGGCTTTTTTTTCTTTTTTTTTATTTCATTGTTAATTTTTTTTATTTTTTTTATTGAGCTTTATAATTTATAATTTTTTTAATGAAGTCTTTAATTGAGATTTTGATTTTAAGAATCAATTCAATTGCATCCCTGTCAAACTCAAAAACTAGCCCTAAAGTTAGCCGACTTTTTTATTTTGATCATTGGTTTTGAATTTGTGCATTTTGACCCTCAATTAATCAACAAACTTTTAATTTTTTCAATCTGACCCCTGATTCGGTCAATTTCAGCTCCTATATTCTCGTGCATTTTCTAGGTTGGTCCTTGGTTTAGGATTTCTTGGAGCAAGTGCCTAATTGCTCATCAAATTTTAATATTTATGCAATTAAATCCCTAATTTGACCAACTTAACTCTTACAAATTATAATTCGACCCTTAAACTTTAATTTTTTTTCCAATTAAAGCCTAGATTGACTTAAAAAAATCAATTTTCTTGCAATTAAACCCTCCATAAATTCTGTCATAATCCATTTTTGGGTGATTCCCCAAATTCACTTTTTCTCTTCCAAAAATAAAAAAAAAATATTCGGACTAAAAAAATCCAAAAAAATAATAACAGTGAGAAGAGGATGTCGAAGCGCCTAGAAAATATGGCTAGAAGTTGGTTGAGGAGGCTAAAAAATTTAAAGATTAAAATTTGACAGTATATTATTATAGATGGAGAGCCCTATTGACAAGGAAAATTAAAATTGAAGAAGAAAGGTCCAAAAAAAATATTTATAGACTCAATTAAATTTTATTGGAGGTTTAATTAAATTTATAGAGGGTTTGATTGCAAGAAAATTTGTTTCTTAAAGTTAGTTTGGGCTTTAATTGGAAGAAATTAAAGTTTTGGGGCAAATTAGAATTTTTGAGAGTTGATTTGGTCAAATCATGGGCTTAATTGCACAAATATTGAAGTTTGATGGTCAATTAAGGACTTAATTGAATAAATTCAGAACCAGGGACCAAAGGGAAAAGGGCGCTGAAATCTTGGGTTTGAGTTGAAGTTCGTCAGGGGTGAAATTGAATAAAATTAAAAGTTTGAGGCCAATCAGGGTGTAATTAGAGATAAATCACAAATTAAAGGACTAAAACGTAATTGGCAGAAAAATTACTATTCATCTTCTTCTCCAGCGAGGCTGGTTGAGTGGCCACCTTTCCAAGGCATTTGACGCCTCGTTTCTTCATCAAATTGGATAAAACGTACACATAAACGATCCCGTGACACCTGACTACACGTTAGTGCAAGCCATTTGGGTTGATCGAGGCCTAAGAAGCGGTGGCATCGCCCCAAAGTGGCCAACCCGACCAATGATGTTTCCTGCACAAAACTGATAATTCATCATTACTACTTTGAACCAATGGTTGAGATGCTTTCGGGTCGAACTAAGGGCCGAGATTTGGCACCAAAAGAGAAAACGTTTCCCTCTTCCATCACCTATAAATAGATTTGATTTTCATGGTCTAGAGGTGGAGAGAATTGGGTCCAAAATCGACAAAAAACCAGCCTCCCCCCTCATTTCTGCTGCCAGCCGAACTTCTCTCCTCTCTTTATCTCTTTCTCCACCGCAGCCTTCAGCCGCCAAAACCTTCACCACCGTCTGCCACCACAACAACACCAACAAGAACCACTACCAGCATCACCGTGATTCACCAGCATCGCCACTGTTAGAGAACCAAAGGAGAAGAACATAAAAACAAAGGAACCGAAAAAACCAAAAGTAGTAGGGAAGAAGGAAAAAAACAGAAACCAGCAGCAACCACCATCTGCCACCTCAACCACACCACCGAGAATAGCCACCAGCATCACCGTGAGTCACCAAGTCAGCTTCCTTCTTCTTCTTCTTCTTCAGCCATGTCCTCCACTGTTCTGCATGAATAGTAGAGAGTGAATTAGTTCACTCTTCACTGTTCACTACTGTCGGCCCAAACCAAAATTTGTTGGGCCAGATCCGGCTTAATCCAAAAATTCCAAGAAATTTCCTTTTGAAAAATTTTGTGATTTTCCCGCATATTTTTTTATCAATTTTGTTTAATATTGGTTTGTATTTTTATACCGTAAAGATACAAATCCAATACTAAAATACCCGGTTTTCATCAAAACATTGCAAAAAATTATAAAACAAAAAAAATATTTTGTTTTCATGCATATGTCCAAGTCTCTCAAAGATAATATATATATACACAGTTTTGTTTATATAGACATTAGAACGGATAGGATTTTACCCGATAAAAGAAGGTTCTTACGGAGAAGAATTTTTCTTAAACCTTAAATACACCAACAATTAGAAAACACGACAAAACCTTAGTTTTTTATCAGACAATTAAATAATGCAGGTTACCTTAGGTAGGGTGTATTTGGGGTGCTCATACCTTCCGTTTACGCAACCAGACCCCATTCTCGATCTCTGAGACCAGTTAGGGTTCGTAGTGACTAAAATACTAGGTGTCGACTTCTTTTTCTGCTTTTCACTGATAAAAGACAAGAATTCCTTGTCTCCCCATATTTCCTGTATTTTCTAGATATATACACATGATGAAACGAAATTTCACCGCGACGCTGCACATGTGCGACAAATTCAATTAAACTTTCAACAAAATCCGATTGGGTCCTTAAACATCCAATTTTGAATTTCTCTTCCTTGTATTGAATTTTCTTTGTCAACATGACTTTTATTAGTCGAAAATATATTATCAACTTTCAATGTTTGTATTTTTGAACCTTTGCAACCAGTCTTTAATAATTTTTTGGGAGCTCTGGTATCCTTTTTTCACTGATATTTTTTTTTTCTTCTGATAATTTTTTATTGCTCAACAAACTTCAATATTTATGCAATTAAGCCCATGATTAGACCAAATTAACTCTTATAATTTGTAATTCGACCCCTAAACTTTAATTTCTTCCAATTAAAACCCAAATTGACTTAAAAAGTCAATTTTCTTGCAATTAAACCCTTCATAAATTCAATTAAACTTTCAACAAAATTTGATTGGGTCGACCGTAAACATCCAATTTTGAATTTCTCTTTCTTGTATTGAATTTTCTTTGCCAACAAGGCTTTCATCAGTTAAAAATATATTATCAACTTTCAATCTTTGTATTTTTGAACCTCCTCAACCAATCTTTAGCTATTTTTTAGGCGCTCTCGTATCCTCCTCTCACTTATATATATTTTTTGTTTTCCTCTAACATTTTTTTTTCTCTTTTTTTGTATTTTTTCTTTTGCTCTCTCTTTTGTGTGGGGATCCAAGTAACATCATCATAGATAATTACACAAATTTTATTTTTATAACCCTTTTATGTTGTGTCATTCTATGTTGTGTCATTGGGAATTATTAGTGAGATTGACAGGTTTGTTGAAAATCTTTTCTTCCTTATCAATTTTGGGTTTTAAAGTTCCAAACAAAGCAAATATGAAGAATTAATCCCCTTTTAATTCCAAATCCACACCAAAAACTTGACTTGAGATCAAAACACCAATAAGACTAGAAAATAATAGGCAAATAATGATTTATAATAAATGAACCTAGATTAGAAACATATAAGATCCTCTAATAAATGGGTAACCTTGCTTGGAATGGGAAGTTTTTATTTTACATTTATCTCCTTAAATATAACCACTAACAAGAAACCAAATAAGATCATGAATGAAAAAGATCATACTTTATTAATTATTGATATTAATTTACATTTCATTGTCATTTAAATTACAGAAAGCTTTGAAAGATGGATAGGAATTTGAGCCCTCTATTATAGATTCAAAAATTAATTTATAAGTTGCTTCCGTATAATGTATACCATCCCAGTTCACAAATGAGGTAGGATCATCACAAACACTCACAAGTGGGTTGCCACAGTTAACTAATGAATTGTAGTTGTACATTCCTCCCCAGCCACAACATGATTTGAGAACGCCTCCCGTAAATCCTAAAATAAAAAAAAATATATATATATATATATATATATATATATATATATATATATATATATATATATATATAATTAAGACATTATAACATAACTATATGGTCCTAAATATAGCAATTAACATATAGAAAACAACAAATTGAACATACCGAATCGATTTGGTGAGTGATAAAAAGGCATTGCTGCATTATAATAATCTGCATAAATGATTTTGGCATGAGGATGAAGCTTTTGGATTCGCTTTAGTTCTTTCATTAGTTGTTCATTGTGTTCTTGAGCAAATTTGTTGAGCCAGTTGAGACATCCAGTACGATGATCATAGTCTTTTTTATCTGAACCCTCGAATAATGTTAGATAAGATGGGGAGCAACCGATCGGGAGATTTCCAGGAACCACTATTGTTATTGCCCCTAGTTGAATTAGCTCCTGCATTGCATGGGTTAGTATATTTATTCGATAACCGACTTGCTTTCATCTTAACTATATTTATTTCTCTAATTAACGAATATAAATGATGCATCAAAGAATATAATATAATTCTTTTGTAAAGTAATTTAAAAAAAATAACAATATCATATATGACGACTAGGCTATATAATTTACTATTAAACGAAGTTCTTACCTTGATGGCTAGACCTATGGTGTTAATAACATAAGGTACAAGATCTTGAATAGTCTCAAAGTTAATTCCTTCGAAGAATGGATGGTTGTAATCATTTCCTCCGATCTCTCCTAAAAGAATGAGGGAGTCGCCAAGCAGCTTCTTGCAGTCTACAAATCATACAAAGTTTTTGTGTTTTTCAATTTAGACTTTGGTTATCACAAAAATGCTTATTTTTAACATTGTAAATTCAATTACATATATAGTTCAATTATTAAAATATTGTGAATGAATCATCTAGTACAATTGAATGAAATTAAATTCAATTATAAAATTAATTAGTATTTAAGAAACGCAGCCAATATATTTTAAATGAAATTTTAACTGAGAAATTCTATATTGCTAAAACTGTAACCAGTGATATACTATAAGTTACAGCTTGACTTATTAATTAATATGCCAAAAAGTAAACCTAGATTGGTGGTCGATCGGCACTGCACTTAAGGCTGAAAAAACTTTAACCGGACAATCGGACATAACATAAGTTAAGGCAGCGTAAGTGTTTCCAAATAAGTAAAAAAAAAACCGAGATTCATGTTATCGAGTCGACTGAGTTTCATAAAATTATTTAATTTAATAAAATGTAAAAAAAAGCAATTCTAATTTAATAATACGAAGATTCATGCAATCTTGGGTGAATCTTATAAGCATGGATTTATCTTCTAAATTTAAAACCCATAAAATCTTAGACTCAGTTCAATAAATAAGTTCAACTCCCAACTAATTTAACGTTGAAAGATAAAATCAAAAATAAAATTCTAGACTTGGGTCATAAAGTCAATTGGTTTAATAAGTTCAATTATTTTAATATTATGAAAAAAAACAACTCTAATTTATTAATATGAAAAACAAAGCATATTCGACCATATCTTCTATACATAGATTAATTTTCTAAATTCACAACGCGTAAAATTGTATATTGGGTTCAATAAAGAAACATAATTTCTAATAAATTTAATATTGAAGGATGAAATAAAATATATATATATATATATATATATATATATATTCAAAAAATTTACAAAAAAAAATCAAAAAATTAAAGATAAAATTTAATAGGAAGAAAAAGGATGAAGGATGAAATGGCAACAAAAAAAACTAATTTGAAAAATCACTTAAAATAAAAAGAATAGAAACTAAATCTGTGAGGTAAAAAAATTAGAGGATAAAATTAAAAATAATTTCTAATTTAAAATAATAAATTGAAAAAAAAGAATTGTAATTAAAAAAAAAGAAAAAAATATCAAGAAAAAAATAAATTAAAGAGCTATTGTAATTTTTTCAGGGACATTGCATTAATCGAGGTGGAGAGACGAGCAAAAGGTAAAAAAAAAAATCCAATTGGCGCCAAACCAGATGGAACTACAATACATGTGCTGTCCATGTAAGCAGTCACTGTCAAGACAAACCGGAAAACACTCTAGAATGCTATTTTTTGCCACCGTAAATTGTTGCAGCATGCAATAAGTGATTTTCTGAAAATTAATTTTTAAAAAATAAACATAACTTTATACTCGCAAACTACTTATTATCATCATTACCATCTTAATTTTCTTCTAATATTATGAAAATTATGAAAAAACCAAAATAAAATTACCAATAAAACCCTAAAAAAAAGGTTAATTTTTAAAAAAAATTCTAAGGGTTATATAAGGTCTGTTTGGCATTGCATTTGTAATTGCGTTTCATCAAATTTTGAATTTTTTGTTTTGCTAAAATTGAGTGCGATTTGTACTTTTTGGATCGTTTTGATGTGCTGATTTTGATGTGCTGATGTCAAAAATAATTTTTAAAAAAATAAAAAAACATCATTAGCATATATTTCAGCGCAAAAAACTATTTGAAAAGCAACCACAACCATACTACCAAACATGCTCATAATTATTATACTGGGATTAAAAACATGAAAGTCCTCTTCCAGCAAGTAAACAAACCTTTTGGTTTTAATAACATTAAGTAATTCCAATATGCTAAAAAGTAATTAATGACCAAGTCACCCCTAATTAAAACAATAATGACCTGTAAATCTTGTGAAAATATTCAATTACCCCTCATAGAAAACTGTCTTCTTTTTATTTGAAAACCAAACTTGTCACTCCACCATTTTAATAAATAGTGATTTCTCTTTGGTCCTACATGATGTAGTTTCTCTTAATTAATTAATAAGTCATAAGAATTTAATGATTTTTTATTGGAGGTTTGTCTCCGATGAAGGCAGGTATAAAGAATTGAAAATTGATCTATTATAAATTTATAATAAAGGTGAACATAGAGGTTAAGTTTGACCCCCAAAAATGAAAATATTAATGGATATGATAATAAGGATTCAGATCAAAAGAATAGAAAACATCAGGGACTAAAGTGATAAACATTTTCATTGTGATGAAATCGAGATCTAGCTTGGCAATACTGAGCATCTGAAGGGTAGCTTTTACCCATTAGTTAAATCCCCTCTAATTACTTATTGAATGGGTTTAATGTCATAAGGGTAACGAATAAAACTGGTAGTATAATATATCCACCCGTAATTTGAAATGGCAGGCCTACCTGAAGGCGTTGAGCAGAGAGACGGCAATAATTCTTTGAACAAACCCAGCTGAACAACCAAAGAAATATTGGTCACAAGCTTCGTGAGTCCCTTTTCTTGAAGAAAGGCAGCATCAAGCGCCGTAGCACCCGCCACGGCAAAATTGACACCGGCCTCTTTGAAACTTTCCATGCTTCCTCCAAAATATGGTGGCACAAATGGAAGACCAAGATATTCAGCTACGTGAAGAAACACAACAACTAAAAAAGTCAATTGTTTTTTTAAAAAAATAAAAAAATATACATCCATGTAATTAGCTGTGTGTGTGTGTACCAATAAAATCTATGACGAGACGACCATCGGAGCAACGTCCGGTAGGGTGGTGAAAAAAGGTTTCTCCATAAGGAAGAAAGGAAGAGTGGGGAAGATTATCCGGCGGTGACAAGTTCCTTGAGTTTCCAGTATCGGCAAGTGAATCGCCAAAGCTAAAGATTGATGTGTAGCATCCAGTTGTACATGAGACGGTGGATAAGACAAGAACGTTGAACAAAAACACATTCCATAGGAAGTGAGAAGAATGTGGAGCCATAGAGAACTGAATCAAGATGTTTGAGAAAGAAAGCTTCACGAGAAGTTTATTTTTATCGTTTGGTGATACTGTCTCATTTTCTTGAGGAAGGATTTGGACATCAATAAATTAGGTGAGAATTTGATTGATTAAAGTACTAACATCATTTTTCACGCGACAAAGACCAACTTCTCGCTGTTCCCTATCCCATTATGACGTAGCTCTCTATTTTTTTTTTTAATTTTATGGCATAATTATTTATGTTATAATATTTTTTTAATTGATAAGCTTCACACGTATTTGTTTGGATTTGTTTAGTATAAGGATTACTTGGATTCTAGTAAAGATATTTTTAATTAAAAAATCATAATAATTTTAGTTATATAGAGTAATTCACGTACTGAGATAGAGATATTGCTTATATTTTATGTCTTCTCTTTATTTATCTAATTATCTCTGCACTTGGGGAACCTTAGCTTTTTGAATTAGAATACGTTGCATTGTTGAATGAAGATGTAGCTACATGTAATGATGAAGTTTTAAAAAAAAAATTAATAATTGAGAGTTGCTTTTGTATTTCAAAAAAAAAAGATGTAGCTACATGTAATCATTGGGGACATGATGGGTATTTTGTGTTTTAATTATATTGTAAATCATCACTATCCTTAAAAGATATAATCTTTTTAGCTTTTATTGAGGGTTGCTTTTGTATTTTTTATAAAAAGAAATACATGATAAAATAATTTATTTATCTTTAGAATAAATAAAAAAACTAACCAATAATAAGAGGTTTTTTTGTAATTTTAATTTTTGTTGCACAATAAAAAAAATATTGGCGCTCTTGAAGTCAAATAATTTAATCCTTAGGTTAAAGGGTCATTGTTTTACTTTTTACTGTTTTTATTTAATTAATGACTTGGGGTGAGTTCATTTAAGTATTTTAATAAATAAAAAATTAAAAAAATATATGATGACGCGTGTGGCTAATTTAGGAGGCTAAAATTATCATTCTGAGGTTGCTTCTGATGTGTCTAAACGAGTTCTTCATTAAAAAACAGCGCATGTATATATAAGTTTGTCGGTTTGTCACTATTGACTATTTTTTTTCTTCTCCTTTCTTTCCTCTTTCTTTTTCAATCTTTACCCCTGCCTTGCAATTTTTTAGATTAGCCATTAAACTTTCTCTTTTTTTATTTAGTCCATATTTTTTTGTTATTGTTTGCTTTATATTAAATAATTTATGCGATTGGAATTTTATTTATGTTATTTTTTTAATTTATATTTATAATTAAAATCTAAGATAATTTTTTTATTTGATTTATTTTTATTTCACCCTCCACTATTTTCTTTTTATTAGATTTCATCCTTTTTTATTATTATTATTGTTTTTTTTCTTTCCAAAGTTTTTTGAATTGTTTTTGTTTACTCAATTTCAACTTTTAAATTATTTGGATTGTAGCTTCTTAATTAAGCCCGTGTCGAGGATTTTACGGGTTATAAGTTTTGAAAATTAACTCAGCTTTAGGGGGTTTGCTAGGGATTTAGTTATTTTATTTTATATTTTTTAAAGATAATGTTTTTTTAGTTTTATCCTTTTATATTTATTTAATTAGAGATTGGATTCTATTTGTTTTTAACTTTCAATGTCCGTTGTTTTATCCTTTATTTTTTTTATTTGAATGGATTCTCTCAGGTTTTTTTATTTTTTTTTTATTAAATCTATTTTTATATATAAATTTTATTTTTAAGTTAAATGTAATTAATTGGTTGAATATAGACAAATAAAGTACTATAGAAGTTCAGAATTATTTTGTAATTATCCAAAAAAAAATTATATATATCATGTTGTGCAATATATATTCCAAAACTTTTTTTTAATTATATGTTATATATATAAAATTAACTCACTCATTCAATCATATTCATAAGAAAAAAAACTCGTTCAATCACTCAATATACATAATACTAATGCAATTCCAATCTGTTCATCCATCGTGTTGGGAAACCTTGGATGCTCTCATCAATTCACGTACTGAGATAGTGAGATAGCAATTTTAGAGAATACAGAGTAATTAGTACTGTCAATGGTATCCACCTTTCTGTTTAAAATTATTTAAAATCCCGAGATGAAATCCTTCAAGTTACAGAGGAAAGGATATAAACTTAAATGGAAACGCAAATTAGAAAATAAATTGAAGAAAATGGGTCTTATAGAAGAATATGTGTTATTGTGGTAAATATTATTTTTTAAAATAGTTTCTTGAAAATATATTAAAATAATATTTTTTTTATTTTTTGAAATTTAGTTTTTATATTAGCGTGTTAAATAATTTAAAAACATAAAAAAATTAATTTAAAATAAAAAAATAAAAAAAATTAAAAATATAATTGAACTACAATATCAAACACCGCTTTAAATCATTCTAGCGGACCAATGATATGATATATCAACCATTACTCACTTATCAGGCTGGGAGGGGATTCACTCGTCTACGAAGAACGTGTTTAATATTATGGTATTTGTTATTTTTTAGAGTGTTTTTAATTTGAAAATTTATCTAAATAATTTTATTTTTTTTACATAAATATATTAAAAAGGTCCAAAAACATAAAAATAAATTAATTAAAAATTACAAATTTTAAAAATACATCGCTAATCACGTAACGAAACAAGTTCTAAAAAGATATAAAAAAACTTCACATGAGCTGAAAGGCTCAATACAAACTGAAAATGTTAATAATTTGCTTCCACAAGACAAAAGAAAAAAACAAATCACGTCTAAATTAATAATTAAAGTCGACAATAATTGACCTTTTCTTGTTTCTTAGTTCAAACGTGACAAGCACTAAATTTAAATTGTCAGCTTTATTGACGAAAGTGACCACTTTTTTTTTTTTTTAAATGCCATCATTTTCGATCGATGACCACTAACCAGCCTTTTACAAGGCACAAATATGATTCTTCACATGCAGCCATTCTTACTTGGGCCCCCCTAATTGAAAGGACGTGGTATATAAAGACAGTAAAGCATTTCGATTTTTTTGTAAATTAAAGAAAAATATGTGACTCCATAAAAAAAAAAAAGTTAAAAAACTAAATCAGGGTCAAGTTAGATTACGAGTGTGTTTGGTATTGCGATATCTATTGTAGTTGTGGTTTGAAAAAAATTGTTTTATAAAAAATACTTTTAGTTGAGGTTGGTTTGAAAAAATAGGTGTTTGGTTAAAACTGTGGTTGAAATTGAGGTTGAAGAAAAAGTAGTTTTAATATGTTTGATTAAAAATGCTTTTGAAATTAAGGTTATAAAATAATTTTAAAAAATATATATTAATATTGATGATTTTTAATTTAAATATTGTGGATTTAACTATTGCTATTACATCATGAAATAAATCACACTTTATATAAAAAAATTACTTTAATAAAAAACTATCTACAATTCTATTACGTACAAAATTCATCCGACAAGAACTACAAAATTAGGTAAAATATTATCAAGAATAAAATTAAGATTACAGTACGAGTAAATTTAATTCACCTTAAACTAATTAAAAAAAATAATTGTTGTTCACGTTCACGTGAACAGTGCAAGTAAAATCAATTAACTGCGCTGTTTTTTCAAAAACAGAAAACTGTTCAGTGAACAGTGGTGTTCTAAATACAACTCGGGCTCCTCCTCTGGCTCTATCGCTGGGTCCACTTCAAGCTCCTCGGTGGTGTCTGGGAGTATCATCAAATATGTCTGGGTGTCGTTTCTTTTTTTCTTACTTGAGTTAAAGGAGCTTATGCCTTTAGCTTTCTTGTATGCTTCATTCTCTGGCTGGTCCAAATTGAAGTTTCCACTGCTAACATTGCTGGTTTTTTTCTTACCTTGCTAAGTTGAGCTTGGCATGACAAAGGAAAGCAGAGTGGAGAGATTAGGGGAAGATTGCAGAGAGGAAAATGCAGCAGAAATGAGATGGTTTTGTGTGAGGTTGAGAGACGAAAGCTGCGTGAAGGAGGACAAATCCATGAGATGAGGGAAGCACAGTGGAGGTCGAAGCTGTGGAGGAGGACAGACAATGGAGCACAGTGGAGGAGGCGAAGCAGTGGAGGAGGACAGACGATGGAAGTCACAGTGGAGGAGGAGACAGTGGAAGAGGACAGATTGGGCTAATTATTTTTTGGATAATGAACAAACCTCTCACTTGCACTGTACTATACTAGTCAATCCATATTAAATTTGTTCTTTATCTCTATCAAATCTGGTAATAATTAAATTCAATTAACTCTTGAGGATTCTTGATATTATAATGGAATATGTTTTTTAAAATAATTTTTTGTTAAAAAATGAATTAAAATATTTTTTTTATTTTTTATATCAGTCCATCAAAACCATTATAAAAAATTTAAAAATTAATTAAATATTTTTCCAAATTAAAAGGACTTTTAAAATACACTTAAAAACAAAATAAAAAACAATATTAAACACCCTGAGATAATACTTGATATGTGATGACTTTGGTAAAATTGTTATCATTATAGATAACACTACTTATTCAGAAAAAAAAATTTAATAATTATTAAATCTTAGATTGTGAAGGCTATTTACTTCCTGATCCCACATTATATTGTGATAATCTCAGTACTATCAACATGGTTAAAAATGTTGTCTTCTATCATAGCACGAAACATATTGAGATTGATGTTCATTTTGTTCGGGAGTAAGTTGCTCGTGGTAGTCTTTCTCTGCGACATATCTCTGGTCCAGCTCAAATCATTAATATCTTTACAAAACCTTTATACACTGCAAAGTTTCTACCAAATAGAACCAAGCTCTTCATCAGTCCAATACCACCTTGAGCTTGAGGGGGGATGAATAGATACAGTCTATCAACCATGATTATATCTCCATGATTTTATTCCTCTGTTTAGTATAAGTGATTTCCTTCCATGCACAGTATAATAGGCAGTAATCATATTTCCATGTATAGCACAATAGATAGCCATAATATTAGCTATGTAACCGTTACCCATGCTTATGTAATCTCTATTTAAAGATAAATAAAATCAAAGGAAAGACAAGTTAGTTTTCCTACACATTAACCTCTGCAACAGGAAGACGCAATAGAAAACTCTGGCATACATTTCCTTAAAAGGTGTACAGAAACATGGAAGCAACCTAAAGCAAGAAAATAGGTATACCAGCCACGGGAACTTTAACCTTCCCAGCATAGAGAGTTTTAGCTCTGACTACATCAAGCGTTGTCACACCAAACAGTTTCTTCTCGTCAAATGTCCCTGCCTTCTTGAAAACTTCAGCAGCTATCGGGACAGTAGAATGCACTGGATTGCTTATCATATTAACCAGAGCCTAATCCCATCAATGAAATCAAAATTATCAACAATATACATATCCAGCAAGGCAGAGGAAATAAGAGAACGAATTCTCATTTCTTGAACATTTATATCCCAGAAATAAGAAAACCTTGAATCTAATACTTTGCATTTGTTTTCCCTGGTTGTGCAACATGAAGACTTCAAACAGACCCATTAATTAGTTGATATATAAGCATATAGCTAGCAAGAGTTATGGACCTGAGCACGAGAATTGATGTGGGAGAGGGATGAGATTAGTGGGTTTAACTTCATAAGCAAAGCCAACGGCTGCCCTATGCCACCTGCTGCACCAAGTATTGCCACTTTGCGTTCTGGGCTAGACTCTGTTGATGAGTATGATCGGCCAACAAGGTGCCTGGATGTGCATGGCCTTAATGCTGCCCGAGAAGATCTTAACACTGCAGCCTTCATTTTGCAAAAAGGAATGGAACAGGAAGAGAGTGGTAGAAGAGAAGACTAGTTCACAGTGAGGAATCTCTAAAAGCAAAAGTTTTTAAATTTGTGGTTTTGGTTGGAGAGGTCGCTGCCACTCTGTATGCTTTAATTTAGAGCACGAGCATGAGCACGTCAGCTAATGCAAACATTTTCCCTCACGCCCGCGAATAAAGTTCGTGTCAGCTTTTGATACTGTCTCCACGGGTGCAACCAATTTTCCAAATTTTGTTTAAATAAAAACAAGTTACCAAATCTTTGGAGTCTGCTTCCGGATGGGTAATAAGAAAATGGCCAAGAAACTAAAAAGAATAGCGGAATAGGGCGGCGAACTCAATTCAAATACCAAGCATCATGGTCCATGGTCTTAACAAGCTGCACACGAATTGTCTGAAAGTCCATTAAATCCAAAGTGAAAAATGTTAGGATACTGGCATGCAAACCCGACAAGATAAAAGGTAATGGATGGGATAAAATGAGAAATGAGACACACAAGAATTTACATGGTTCACCCAATTTGGCTACGTCCACGGGCAAGTATAGAAGGATTTTACTAAGTAATGTAGGAATTACAACCTCTCTCAAATAATAGGAGAACAACTAAAATCTCTCTATTACTAGGAGAAAACACCTCACTTACTCTCTCACAAATACCTCACAACTTTGTAGGATTACTCTCTCTTCACTCTCTCTTCTTTCTCTCTACTTGCTCTCAAGTTTCTCTCTTGTAGTATGCACATAGGCTTGAATGCATTGCCTATTTATAGGCAAGAGTGAGGGTATAATGGTCATAAATTTAGGAGGAATATATGCCTAACAACTCATCCTCCACTCATACTCCACTAATTTTGCCAACTCATCTCCCACTCAAATCCCATCAATTATGCCAACTAATTAAATGGCTTTACATTCTCCCACTTGAAGACT
>Ga0325405_1000191_pt1 | contig 58651 bp, 33 predicted proteins | sample PopdelMetagenome_21_FD_205663 | JGI IMG/M metagenome (GOLD analysis project Ga0325405, IMG submission 205663) | Populus deltoides microbial communities from Bellville, Georgia, United States - Xylem-Control-R2 | ecosystem: Host-associated > Plants > Phyllosphere > Stem > Wood/Secondary xylem...
TATATATATATATATATATATGATGGATATTTTATTTTAATTGAAAAGCAAGAGGTCAACGCCACGGTTATATATATGATGGGTATTTTATTTTAATTGAATACTTATAAATTTACCTTTTTGAGCATTCCAACCTCACACTTGTTAAAAAAAAAAAAAAAAAACTATTCACTTCACAACATGCGTCTGATTGAAATACAATTACAGATGATAATGCTACTGCTTCTGATAATTACGGAAGTAAAAACCGAATAGCATTTTAAAAAACTTTGAACAGGTTGACCACGTCAGACTAATCTTACTTACACGTGTACGTGTAATTAATTTATCTTGAGACCTTGGATTTGAAAGCATTTTTTAGATTTAGCATATATTAAGATTCAACCACTCGCGCAGATAACACATCATTGTTCTTCACCTGCTCGTTGCCACAAACTATATAATAAATGCATTGCGTCTAAGTATGCATGAATGATTTAACTTTAGTGTAAGAGATTTTACACCGAGGTGCCTTTCATGGATATAAACGAGAAGCTTTTATATTGAAGGGTCCAAAGTATACAATATCAAAACTCCAAGGACCATTTAATAATTTAAAACAAAAGCAATCTCCATTTGGTAAAAGAGAGCAAAAATAAAAATAAAAATAAAATAAACAGTCAATTAAGATAATTTAAGGTGGCCTTACGTATCTCTCTCGCCCCTGTTGTCTCTCTCCTCTTCCTCCTCCCTAATCCTCTGTTACTTTCAAAACAAACCCTAATTTTTCTTTCATATTTCAGAAATAAATCCAAATAAAAAAAAATAACATGCGTATTTGTTGATGCTATTGAAATCTAAAGAAACCCAAAAAGAGAGTGCCTAGTGCCTTTGATTTTTTATATCTCAATCATTATGGCAAACGGTACGGATGCCAAGGATGCGGCAGTGGCAAAGGTCCGACCAGGTCACAAACGAGAGTTTGAGTTTGCTTTCAGGGCCCATTCTGAGATCTGTGGGTCTCTGGGCCGAACCCGGTCCTCTCGGGTCTCCTCTTCTCCAGGCGACAATGGAAGTAACGGTAACAACAGTAAGAAGTTGAAGTCTTCTGGCAGGAAAAAAAGTGGTCTGTTAGAAAAGGGTGAGGAGGTTGCTGTTATTGATTTGGAGGAGGCAAGGGTTGAATCCCTGGCTCCCTTATTGAACAACAATGGTGATGGGGAGATTGTGGAAGTGAAGGAATTTGAAGAAGCAAAGGAAAAGGAAGTTGAATGTGAAGAAAAGAATAATGGGCTGGTGCCGGTTTTGATGGATGGGGTCATTGCAGAAAGTGGGGTTATAGAAAACAAGGGTGGTGGTGAAGTAAAGGAGGGTGATAAGGTTCATGCATGTGAGGAAGGGTCTAGTGGGTTAGTTTTGATTGATGAAGATTCAAAGGCGACGGTGAATAGGGTCTTAGAGAGCAAGAGTGGTTGTGAATTGAAGAAGGATGATGCATGCGAGGAAGGGACTAGTGGGTTGTCCTCGGTTTCGGTTAAAAATGACGAGGGAGGATATGTTAATGCGTCATTCCAGCCAGTTGTAGTTAATGGTGATAGTAAATGTAAGGTGGAAGAAGAAAAACCTTTTAGGAGGTTTACCAGGTCAGCATTGAAGCCGAAGATCGAGCCTTTGGATATATCCTCCTCTGACGGGGTTAAAGTTGATGACACAGGCAGTTCATCTGTTGCTGCTATTACGACCACACCTACGAAGATGTTTGCCATTGATGGATTGAAGAAGTTCCCAACAAAGTTGAAGGATCTTCTTGATTCAGGCATACTCGAGGGACAAAAGGTGAAGTATTTGCGAGGTCCCAAGGTACGACTTAGCATGCCAATGTAATTTAGATGAACACCGGAGTTGTTTCTATTGTCTCAGCCTTTAGTTATGTTAAATGTTAATTGTAGGTAAGAGTTCCTGGAGAGAAGGGGTTGCATGGGGTGGTCAAGGAATCGGGAATTTTGTGTTTCTGCGATGATTGCAAGGGAAAGGAAGTGAGTATTTTGTGTACTTTTGAAATGTCAGCTATCTTTTTTGTTCAATTTTTTAGTCCGATCTTGGTTATTAGCTTAAATTATTGAGCGTTTTTTGTTTTTAATTGTCAATATAGGTTGTTACTCCTACTATTTTTGAGCTGCATGCGGGCAGTGCAAATAAACGTCCACCAGAGTATATTTCCCTGGAGAATGGAAATACACTCCGAGATGTAATGAATGCATGCAAGAATTCTTCGTTGGATATATTGGATGAAGCTATTCGGCTTTCTATTGGCTGTACACCTTCCAAGAAATCTAATTTCTGTCTGAGCTGCAGAGGTTTCCTTCTCATCATATTGGATATCATTTAATTTTGTTCTGTATAAATATTCTTGACTGTTTTGGTTTGGACATTTTTGATGGATTACAGGGTCAATTACAGGGGCTGGCACCAGGAAATCAAAGGTATTGTGCAGTCAGTGCTTGGAATTGAAAGATTCACAAGCTATCTCAGCACCAGAAACAGATACAAAAGAAAGGTATGCTTTTCAGTAAATGATGTTAATATGATATTTAGAACATCTTTTGTTTTAATAAATGGTCTGCTTGTTTTATTGTCACCATCTATTTGTCTAGGTCCAATACCTGTTGTTTGTTTACATGTTTTTTCCAGCATGGATAGTGGAGCAGGCGATTAATGATATGTGATGTGCCTCATAAACCTCCCTGTTTCTATTGGATAAATTATTTTTCTGGTTATCAAATATCAATAATGATTGTGTGCTTTAGACTGTTGTGTTTGGTAGTGACATTTTACAAGCTGTGAAACCATTGAATTTTTTTGCAACACATTATTCATGTAACTTTGGTACTTCTTGTGCTGTGGAACTTGTCCTGCCATCAAAGATAAAGATGAATTCACCCTTCATTAATTAATTAACAGCAAATGTTTTTGTGGATTCTTGTTATTGGTAGATACTAGATCATAAAGGTGTCAAATTTGTTTTGATTTTCCATTTTAGGACACTGATCTTTGGCTGGATTTTAATGCAAAGTTTAGCTGCATGTGCAATCTGTAATTTGATATTATTCAATTACACACATGTGCATGTTAGATACCTGTACTGCGTGGACATCCAACTACTGATATTTCAAAAACTATTATTTTTGGTTAATGATGAAATAGATTGCAGCCTCCTTTACTGTGCCCATCCTCTTCTCATTAGTTGTTCAAGTTTTGATGTTTTTACTTGATGTATTTCAGAACACCAAGACCACCTCCAGTTCCAGAGTCATCTAGCGCTTTGTTGAAGTCTAGCCCATCACGGAGCAATAGTCAAGGGAGACTTACAAAAAAGTTAGCAATCTACTTGTGTTTCATTTTTTTTTTTGCTCCTTTCTTTTTTAGGTTTCTAAGTTCAGTATTTTAATTTGTTTGAGTTTTTTCTTATTTTTCATGTACTCTTTTAATTTTAATAGAGATATTCGAATGCATAAGCTAGTTTTCGAAGAAGAGGTCTTGCCAGATGGAACTGAAGTTGGATATTACTCTCAAGGAAAGGTGGTGCTACTATGATGACATGCCATAATTTGATAGATTTGATTTGTGTGTTGTTTTCTAAGTATAAATGTGTTGGGCAGAAATTGCTGGTAGGATACAAGAAGGGATTTGGGATTTTCTGTTCATGCTGCAATTCTGAGGTAACTTTTCTTCTGCTGATTTTTTGTTAGCCTGAGTATTTATTCGGTCAGAGATCTAATTTTTTTTTACACTTAATGAGTAGGTTAGCCCTTCTCAATTTGAAGCTCATGCTGGTTGGGCATCACGTCGAAAACCGTGAGTATTTATATGCTCAAACTTGGGTGCCTTGAGCCTCTTGGCTCTATATTATTGCTTGCAATGATGAGTAATATAAAAGTCCAAATGTTAAGCTTTTTATTCCACATAACATGATTTTATTGCTTTTGCAATGTTGATCAATGATAAAAGTTCAAGATTTAATTATTTTATTCCACATGGCATGGTTTTAATTAGGGGTGTTCATGGGTCGGGTCGGGTTGATACCTATAACTGTATGCAACCCAACTTCTGATATTTTACAAATTGTAGACCCAACCTATTCAAAAAACCTTTGGACCCAAGCGTGTTGGATATATCTGGTTGAGCTAAATTTTGTGGATATTATAGATATATGCGGGTTAAGCATATAAATTCCCTTATTCATTGATGATCTAAAAAAAATACACTTTCAAAAGCATAAAATTATTTGTCTTTAATCACAATTGATATTGCAATGTGTTTTAGTTTTACAGTAGCTTGAAACATATAGTTAGCACTAAACATAAAAAAATGATATATTGAAACATGAGATGAAAAAATAATATATATATTGAGTATTAGGGTTACTCACTAACTAAATAGGTTATGCGGGTTGGGTCGGGTTGGGCGGTTTTTAAAAATCCCAACCCGCATCCGACTTGTAATATCCATTTATTTGGTTTTTTGACCCACTGTTATTTGTAATATCCACATCAACCAACTTTGACGGGTTGAGTCGATTCAGATAATGCAAACATTACAGATGACTCGGTTTTTTTTTAACACCCTAGTTTTAATATCTGATTGCTGGTAGGAGGTTTTGGGAAATTTAGACAAATAACAAATTATTTCTTTATCTCCTTTTTCATTTTATTATTTCCTCTTGGCTGAACTTTTGTTTTGACAGTTACCTACACATTTACACATCCAATGGCGTGTCTCTTCATGAATTAGCAATATCTCTATCAAAATGTCGGAGTCACTCTACCAACGAGAATGATGACCTGTGCCAGATCTGTAGAGATGGTGGGAAACTATTGTGTTGTGATGTATGCCCAAGAGCTTTTCACCAAGGTGAACTTTTACTTAGAATATTGCTCTTATTGTTGATGTAATTAATTAAGATGAACTGCACTATTTTGCTCTGGAACTGGTATCTCCGGAATAAGATAGGTGAGATGAGATTGGATTCTTAGAAAAGAGAAGTTACATCCTGAGAAAATAGACAAGGTAGAGCAGATACAGGACAGACGTAATTATCATGAAATAATGTAAAACTGGAAGTATTTGCTGAGGAGAGTGTCAAAACTTTTCATAGGTAAGCAGGGTGTCTAGCTTACACTCCGGATTGTATAAAATCATATAATAGTGCATTGATAGGTTAGATGTATGCTTTATTCTGTTGGCTCTTTATTGAGAAGCAGTTAGATGGATTTGGCTTCAATTTTTTGTTCGTTATATACTCCCAGATGGCTGCAATGTATCAGTTAAAAGCATTATGATGATAGTGAGTTATTTAATATACTAAGAAATAAAAAGAGATAAGTGCTTTACTAACTCTTGAGTTGTCAAGGATACCTGTGTCTTTGTTTCTGAAACATTATAGATCATAATACTAATTGTATCTGGATATTGATCTCTGGTATGCAGTTTTAGTAGGCTGTCTTGGTCCTGTAACCACCTCATCCCCCTACTGATTATCCTATGCACTGCTTCTTATAATCCTTTATATTAAGCTCCACACTGTGGAAGTTTGTCACTGTTAATGTTTTTAATCAAAATGAAGATGAATCAATATATGTCTATTGCAGACTTATCCGTTATGGATGCCATTAGATTAGAGTCAACCTGTATATTTTTTTATATCAGCATCTTTCAAATACCAACATAATTGTTTCTTGTGAAAACTTGCCTCTTAATTCTGGCCAATCAACATAACAAATGATTTCATGTATTTACATTGTCACAATTCCATCATAGATATTGGTAGACCTGCTATAACGCCCCTCACCTGATGAGTATGACTAATGTTGGCATTGGTCAACAACTATCACTTTCAACTATCACTCGATGTCAACTATCATCACTTTCTACTATCACTACGTAAAGAAAGAGATTCTATACTCTTTCAGCACCTGTGATTTTGGAGATTTGTTTGTTAAGTATGAAGTTGGAGTGGCTTAGGTGGTATTTGCAGAGACTATGGTAACATGGGCCCAGAGTTGGTTAGAAGATTGGGAATAGGAAAAGACAAGGTGTCAGGAACTCATTGTTATGAGTAAAAAGGGAGAGCTTCTAGCCCTGGAAATCTGATGTTATTGTAAGCAAGAAAAGAGACAGAATATATGCCAAAATGTCACACACCTCACTTTTGCATGAAATATATTTTTGAAAGGCACTTGCTTCTAAACAAAGTGTGGGAGTAGTCTTTCTCATTTGCACTGTATCATCATACCTACTTTCATGCATAAATATATACACAATTTTGTGTGTCTGCATGTTCAGGCAAGCGTGTACGCATGAATGTTTTCATCTAGCATCAATCTCAAACTAATCTGCTGGTTCAGGCTGTATCTTGGAATGCGAATGAAAAACTAGGATTGTAAATATGGATTTCAGCTTTCTTTTTTTGGTCAGCATGTGCAATCTCCTTATAATTTGATGGATTACCACTCTTTGTTTGTGTATAATATTTAATTATCCCATGCAGAATGTCTTTCTCTACCTTCAATTCCTAAGGGTAAATGGTACTGCAAATATTGCCTGAATACTTTTGAGAAAGAAAAATTTGTGGAGCGGAATGCCAATGCAATAGCGGCAGGAAGGGTTGCAGGAACTGATCCAATAGAACAAATAACCAGGCGATGCATTCGTATTGTCAAAACTTTTGAGGCTGAAGTTGGTGGATGTGTTTTCTGCAGGTTGAGTTAATTGGTCCTACTATCTAGAATATGATTGAACTTTTTGTCTGTTTGTCTTGTTCTGTAAGAGTTTGGGTGTTTGGTTGCTATGTTTAGCACTGATCTGTGCAGTTCTCTCACTTTTTCCTGTTGTAATTTTTTAACATATTTTTAACCTTTGCAGAGGTCATGATTTTGAAAGAACTTTTGGTCCTCGCACTGTGATTATCTGTGATCAGGTATGTTCTGCAAATCAAATTGTACATGTAGTTTAAAAGCAATTGGCCTCTACTTCTGTATTTTGTTATTTGTGTTTTTTATTTCAGGCTTGCACTAATATGTGCTTGATTTCTGCAGTGTGAGAAGGAGTTCCATGTTGGCTGTTTAAAGGAACATCAGATGCAAGATCTGAAGGCAATATGTGTTCTTATCACTCAAAATCAAGTTTTTATTCAATGAAAAAAATGCTGACTTGAATTGTTCAACAGGATTTGCCAACAGGAAAGTGGTTCTGTTGCACTGGATGTGAAAGAATTCATTCTGCTTTGCAGAAATTGGTTATCCGTGGGGAAGAGAAGCTTCCTGATTCTTCCCTGAATTTTATAAAGAAGAAGCACGAGGAAAGTGCCTCGGAGAGTGGTGGTGGTGATGATATAAGATGGAGGCTTCTTAGTAAGAAAACAGATCCTTCTGATGTTACTGAATCCCTACTGTCTGAGGCTGTTGCCATTTTCCATGTGAGTCCTGTGTTGAGAATAATCCTGGATGTTCATAATTGTGCCACAAACATTTTGCTCTTCACTGTGTTAACTTTCACATGACACTTTCCCTTATTTTTGTGGAATGCTGCTTAAGAAGGTCTACAACTGCAGTTGCAGTTTTAGTTCTGTTCAATTTTAAATACTCCTGTCCATTCCTTGTAATGAACAAGGAGGAAGCTTCATTGCTACTAAGCACTAACTTTTCTTTCTTTCTTTTTTCCTGGACTTCAGGAGCGCTTTGCTCCAATAACTGTGGATAAGTCCAAACGTAAACGTGATGACCATGACTTCATTCCGTCCATGGTTAAAGGGTAAGCAGTTCTGCATACTTTGTGGGTGCAAAAAGTACATTTATATATATATTATACTCTTTTTTTGTTATTATGTAAAAATGTTAGAACTCTATAGTGTCTTTCTGCATGGTTATTTATATTTGTGCCAAATCATTCTTGTGTGACTAAGTTAATTGTTTTGGCAGCGGGGACATGAAAGGGCAGGATCTAGGTGGCATGTACTGTGCTGTATTGCTGGTTAAGTAAGAATTATCGATGAACCTTTCCTACATTATTTTGTAGAACATCTAATTTTACACACTTGAGAAATTTTACATGCCATGCAGCCATGAGGTAGTGTCAGCGGCAGTCATGAGAATTTTTGGCCAGGAACTGGCTGAGCTGCCTATAGTTGCAACAAGTAGCAAATCGCAAGGACAGGTAATAGGCACTATCGACACTTTATGTTACCATAGATGTGTTGATGAACTTGTATTTTTTTGTACCTGTGCCTAATTAATTTTTATACAAGGAGAAAACTTTTCCGACTGAAAAACATGTATTCTCTCTCTATCTGCAGGGTTATTTTCAGACATTGTTTACTTGTATTGAAAAGCTACTAGGGTTTCTCAATGTGAAGAATCTTGTACTTCCTGCAGCTGAAGAAGTTGAATCTATTTGGACAAACAAATTTGGGTTTAGCACGATAACTCATGATGAGGTACGGGTGTGTTTATGCTTCATGCATGCATGCATGCCTGCGTGCACACCCACCTTATGTATTATTGACAAATGCTTGTGTTGTTGTGTTGCAGCTGATGGAATACAGGAAAAGTTATCAGATAATGGAGTTTCAAGGGTCACTAATGCTGCAAAAGCCGGTTACCAAGTGCCGAGTTGTCGGTAAATCAGAAGGCGGCTGAATGTCAGGGTGCTTTTAGTTGATGACAACAATTTTTTTGACGGCCTTTCCCTTCTGTACAGGATCTTTATTAGGCATCTGTGTACAGTAAAAAATAACTTAAGATATTGTCATAGTTGGAGCAGCACACAGGCTGTTATAATTCTTTTTGTAGAATTAAAACAGAAAGGAAAAAAAAGAGGGGGGATTTTAGAAAGTTGATTAGATATACAGAAGTAGGGAGCAGCTTGCGTGTGTGTCCAAAATTTTGAAGCATCTAAAAATTGATTTCAGAAGCTGAAGCTGCTTTTGTTGCTTTCAAATAATTTTGTTTCAAGCTTTGTGTTAGGCAACTGCGTTGCTATTTGGGTAGCCAGAGCTGTTAGTCTTTCTTATTGTCCAAAATTTAGTGTCAGTTAGGGTAATTATTTTCGGTTCGGTTTGGTTTTAAACTAAAAAAATAATCAAATTGAAATTTATATTTTTTTTAAATTTTAAACCGAATTGAACCGTCTAACTGGTTTAAACCGATTATCTAGATTTGGTTTGGTTTTTTTTCTTTCAAAACTGACTAACTAATTGTTGTTGCTGGTTAGATAATTATCAGTAATGAGAATTTCAAATAAAGGTTATTGTCAAAATTTACTGGTTTGGTTTATTGGTTTGGTTTAGTCTTTTTAGTTGTTTTTTTTATTTTTTTATTTAATTGGTTTTCAGTTTTTTTAATATCTCTATGCCAGTAATCCTTCTTGTGCATAAAATTTAACATGAAATTACAGATAAAAACTAAATAAGTAATCCTACTGTTTTTTTTTTTTTTTTTTCTTTCCTTATAATTTAACTATTCAACATTGAGTTTTGTTAATTTTTTATTTTTTTATTTCATTCTTTTAACTTATGAATAATTTTGAACTAGTTATTATAATTTATTTTTATTTGTTTTTTTTACAAGATTATCACAATTTTAAACAAACATCTTAATATTTTATTTATGTTTGATTTTATAAATGTATATTCTTGCTATAATATAGTCAAATAAAAAAATATTTTTTTTTAAGAAAACAAAGCTATTAAATTAAATGGAGTTTTGGGTTGCATGTGGGACAATTTAATATGCTATCTTAATATTAAAAAAGAACTTTTTTAAAGTAAAACCGTAGTTATCAAACTTGATTTAGGGTTGAACCAACCAAGAGGCCAGGTCTTAGGTTACATGGGTTTACCCGGGTCAACCAGGAAAAATTAAGAAGAAAATATTTGAAGTTTTATTATTTTATATGAAAAAATTAAAAAACAATTCATGTGAATATAGGTTATACATGTTGTAAATAATCAAGTTTAAAAGATTATTTCAAAAAGTTTTTTTATCTCACATCGAAAAGATACCATGTTATTTTTTTAAATTAAAATATCTAAACCAAAAATTTTTTTTATCCTACATTGAAAAATATAATTTTTTTTAATTGTGAATATAGAATATATATACTAAAATACTTCAAATCCTACATTGAAAAAATAATCTTTTTTTTTGTGAACATAATATATATATATATATATATATATATTAAAAACTTCAAATTCTACATTAAAAAAATAAAACATTCATTTAATATTTATATATTGAACTTTGATATGAAAAAAAAGAGGTTTCTGGCTATGAAAAAAAACACATTTGAAAAAAAAAAGTCTCTACCAGGTCGTCTGGGTTTGATTATTTTTTTTGCTCTCAAGGTCAACCCGTCAAGCCAGTTCAGGTTTAATAACTATGAATAAAACTATATTTTTTTAGTAGTCGTTCGAGTTGTGTTTGAATTTGTTAAATTGATTGGGTCACGCTTAGGTAACTTCTATTGGTAGATTTCAAGATTGACTCAATTTAATAACAATACAAAATAGTTCACCAAGATCTGATTATTTTTTTTATGTTTAATTTTTTTTATACGAACAAAAAAATAATGAATGTAGAAAAATAATATATAGACCATTAAAAACTTTTTAACATTTTCATCAAACTCGGTATAATGGTTCTCGTTTAAAAAATCCTGACCCAACTATTTTCTTAGCATGAGTTTTAAATTAAATCATGTGGGAGTTGCTCTGACTTAACATTGTTCACAAGGTAGGTCCAAAAAAAAATCAACTTGATACTTACGGATAAAAATAAATAAAAAACTCATATTAAAGGATGTAATTAAAAATAAAAAATAAAAAAAAACAAGCAAAAAAACTTTTATTATATGATAAAAAAAAACAATAATCAATTTATTATCAACTCAATACTAAATAATAAAATTAAAAAATATTATATTAAATGATAAAATAAAAAAAGGGATAAAAAACCTTAAAAAAATAAAAATCACATCTTAAATGATAAAATTAAAAAAATAATCCAAACATTATGAGAAAAGAGCAAAAATAAATCTAAACAGCTACAAAAACTTGAAGGGTCTATCACAACAAAGCCCAAACTTGCAAGTCTAAGAGTGTGTTTGGTATTGCGGTAGCTGTTGTGGTTGTGGTTTTAAAAAAGTTATTTTATAAAAAGTACTTTTAGTTGAGATTGGTTTGAAAAAATAGGTGTTTGGTTAAAACTGTGTTTAAAATTGAGGTTTTAAAAAAAGTAATTTAATGTGTTTGGTTAAGAATGTTTTTGAAATTGAAGTTATAAAATAATTTTTTAAAAAATATATTAATATTGATGGTTTTAAATTTAAATATTGTAAATTTAATTACTCTTATTATATCATGAAAAAAATAATACTTTATATAAAATATTTTTTATTATTCCATTAAACTATTTATAATTCCATTACGTCCAAAATTCATCCGATAAGAACTACAGTTTTCATAACTTTTTGAGCGTGTAATAAAATTAGATAAAATATTATCAGATATAAAATTGATATTACTGTGCGCGTAAATTTAATTCACTCTATACTAGTTTTTTGAGAAAAAAATATTGTTCACATCCCAAATGAATTTAATTCTCTAAACTAGTTTTTTTTTAAAAAAATTAATACAATTAACACACTAAAAAAAAAACCGAACAGTGCAAGTGAATTGCACTGTTCACGTGAACAGTGCAATTCACAATTGAACAGCAGTGAATTGCACTGTCCGCAGGTTTCTATGGTGCATGCAAAGTATGTTTTTGTTGCTTTTTCTTTCCAGCGTTTTAAACGCAAAAAACATGTGGACCCCATGCACAATAAAATAAGTTTTTTAATTACCAAACAGCTACAGATTGCGTTTTAAATAAAACGCAGCCACAGCCACCTAGACAAACAGACTCTGAGTTATGAATTATGAATTATTGTTTTTATAAACAATTAAACCAACTAAAGCCGTAATAATGTAATATAGTTGGAATCCATATCAGTTTGATTTGAGCATGACGAGGCTATGATCATTGGTACGATGATTCTTTTATTAAAAAAAATAAAATGATTTTTAGGGGTGATTGGGTGTATAAGAGTTAGTTTTAACCTTTTTTTTATTAAAATTAAAATTTATTTTTTTGAATTAATATTAAAAATAAATTTTAAAAATTAAAAAACATATTATTTTAAATAAAAAATATTTAAAAAAACAACTAATACTTCTCTTCCAAACACCATCATGCTCTCCTTTACTTTAATTTAAGTAGCCCTGAAATGATAAGACAAAAGCGGGAGAAATTCAAAATTCAAAATTCAAAATTCAAAATTCAAAAACGCCCCCACCTTCTTTTCCAAATAAATAAATCTAAAAAACATTAACAGGAAGCAAAGCATAATTACTTTCCGATAATACCCCCCACATAAATAGTTACTACCATATTGTGCATATAGAGCTCCTCTCCTCAAACACGCTCTCTCACATTTTTGTCGTCCCCTTCCTCTCCTTTCACTCCCTGGTGCACTACACAACGAGTTATTATCTCTCTATGTTTTTTTTTTTTGCTAAAATTGTTTAAATTTCTTATTTTTGAAACGAATTGTTCATTTTATTTTCGCAGATCGAGACAAAATAGTGGAGTAACTTCTTGAAGCAAAAAAAAAAAAAAAACTCTTAAAAATGGTTCAGATCCAGTACTCCGAGAAGTATTTCGATGACACTTTTGAGTACAGGTATCTCTTCTTCTACTTATTGCTATTATTATTTCATTGATTATTATTATTATTATTATTATGGTCGCCGCGACCAATATTATTAAGTTTTGTTTGGATTGGCAGATTTTTTTAATTTTTCTTAATCGTACAGGCATGTGGTGCTTCCTCCTGAAGTCGCCAAACTTCTCCCTAAGAATCGCCTCCTCTCTGAAGTAAGTTTTTCCAATTCTTAGGGTTTTTTTTTATTAGGGTTTGATTTTGTAATTTTTTTCTTTTTTTGTTAACTGTAAAACAGTATTTAAAAATTCGGAAATAATTGAAATACGTTTTTTTTTAATTGATGACGCGAGTTCGTTGAAAGAATTAATGAAAGGTTTAGGGGTGAAATTTGAAAATATTTTTTTTTGTAGAATGAGTGGCGTGCGATTGGAGTTCAACAAAGCCGTGGGTGGGTCCATTACGCGATCCATCGCCCGGAGCCACACATTATGCTGTTTAGGAGGCCTTTGAACTTTCAGCAGCAACAGGAGAATCAAGTTCTTGCTAAGTGATTAGGTTTTACGCCGAATACTTATATCTTATCATCATAATCATCATTATTATTATAATAGCTGAAGAAATACCAAAATTAGAAATACTTTGGTTTATGCTCTGCGTAAACGATTTGGGATTTTCTAGTATCGTGTTGTGATTCTCTCTTGCGGAGAATTTTGTCGTCAGTGTTTGTTTGTTTGTTTCTTTTATGTGTTGTTTGATGACGTTGTGGGCACTGGTTAATTAGATGTTGATGGAAGTCTAATGATGGGTTGTTGTAGATATTCTTCTCTGTTTTTGTGGTTGCTACTGCAAGTCTCCGTTTAGATAACTGTCTTTGTTGGTGTGCGGATGGATTTTTTTTATAATGTGATGTGTGATTGAACTGTAGTTTCTCGACAACGGTATGCATTATCATTAGGGGTGGAGGAAATACTAGCCTGAAAAATCTAGTTGAAGGTTGGCATGAGAAGTAAAGAATTTAAGGCATGCCTTGTTATGAGTATGTTTCTTACTGAGATTAAGGTATCCAGTGTTTCTGTGGTGCCCTTCATTTTGTTGCCTTGTTGGAAGGAGATATTGTTAATGCAGATTGTTTCTGGTGTTCTGTAATTTTTGTTGTTGTGGTGGATTAGGAGTATCTATACTAGAATTCAACATGACCCTCCTTCACTATAGATCGTGGACGATGGATTTGGTATGAAGCATCCATTTCGACAATGAAGAAGCTTTTGCTCAAGATGTGAGTCTTGGTTATGGATGATGGATTTGATGAGATCTTTAGCATCCATTTTAGAAGCTGTTGTTCAAAATGTGAGTCTTGATCATGGATGGTGGATTTGATACGATCTTTATCACCATCCATTTTGATAATCAAGAGGCTTTTTCTTAAAAATACGAGTCATGTGGAACTAAATTTGCCCTTTGCCATTGGTGTAGCATTGTTGTGATGGTTGTGTTTCCTGTTAAATAGTTCTCCCAAAGCCCCTCTAAATGTGCTGATGAGAAAATGCACTGGCAGACCATTTCATCTCTTTTAGATCGGAGCAAAATAGATGAAGTAGGTTTTACCATGAATGCACGCTTCAATCGGAGCAAAATAGATGAAGTAGGTTTTACCAGAACACAAAAAGAGAGAATGCAATTTTTAAGTTTCATTTTATCGTTTGTTGTATTGCTTTTTGTTCCCTGCCTGAAGGGACCCGATTTTATTTGCTCCTCTAGAAATTTGAGATCTCCAAATCAAACACATCAAATTTAGCAATCAGGCAGGGAGTGTCGTTTTAGTTTTTTGTTTTTAAAAAAGCAAATTTGAAAACAAGATTTTTTAACCTAAAAAACTTAATGTGAGTGATTGTTGGTTTTGCATTAATAAATTTCGAAACAAACAAGTTTTATTTTTGAAAATAGAGGGTTTATTATTTCAGGATAAAAAAACAAAGATAATATAAATAGAGATGATATATCTCTTCAAAATTATTTTAAAAAAATATATTTTTATTGTTATTTTTTTTTTTATTGAAGTCTTGTTTGTTTTTGTGTTTTAAAAGTATTTTTAAAAAAAATTAATTTTTTTTAAATTTTTTTCTTTGCTTCAAATTAATATTTTTATAGTGATTTTAGATTATTTTAATATGATAATATTAAAAATATTATTTTAATATATTTTTAAATAAAAATTATTTTAAAAAACAACTCCCAACTAATGAAATTTATACATCATTGTCTATCTCTCTTTTTTCATCACAAGCCAAGTAATCAAATTGTAGCTTTACTTTTCGAGTGCTGGAGCAAAAGGTAGCTTTGAAACTCCAAAGATTTCAAGAGCGGGCAATGATAATCTTTTAAAGTTCATTGCTTTTTTTTTTTTTTCCCCTCTCTCTCTCTCTCTCTCCCCCTTTAGATCTTTAAAGTTGAACGGTTTTTTATTTTAAAAAAGGGGATCCAATCCTTATTAAATAAAGATCTTTAAACTCTAAAGTGTGCATTCCGGTATTTGCTAATATCATCAAATGATTGGTAGCTTGGGCCTGTTTAACACAGTGTTAGGTCAGCCCAGCCCAAACCAGCCCAATTTATTAATTGATAATTTCTATTTTAAAAATCCCAGTGCTAAAACCACAAAACAAAACCCCCAGCGACAATAACCACCCTCCTTTGGCTTCCTCCCTCTCTGTTTCCCTCCTCACTCACCCACTCAATAACTCGGTGAGTCTGTGACTCTGATTTCTTCCATAGCAGCAGATACGGTAATTCAAATATCTGAAACCCGACATGGTGGTTGTCGAGATTCGGGTGCAATAACAAGGCCTTTTATCGGGTTATGGCTGCTGGTAGTAGATACCCTAGAGATGGCAAACACCTTCAAGTTCTTGGTTACTACAACCCGCCAGGTCTGCCCTTTTTTTGTTTCTTAAACTTAAATTCCTCTTTTTTTTTTTTGCTATATATTTGTTACTTTTGTTTATGCTTTAAAGCACAAGTTCAAGATTTTGATTTTTTTTTTTGTTATGTTTTAGTGGTAACTAAATATAGAGTAATTGTTTGGTTACTGAGAAAGTTACAAGGAAAGGAATAGTATAACAAGTGCTCTTTCTTTTAGAGTAGAGAGAATACAGAGAAGAGAAAGGGCAGTGCTCGAAATTGCATGAGGAAGTGCCCTGTGAATAAAAGGGCTGAGCATTTGCAAGTTTGTGATTTGCTGTTTAATGGAGGCATATCATTTGCAAGTTTGTGATTTGTTTTTCTGGAAATAATTGTTTTTTACAGGTCAAGATGGGGGAGTCTTAATTTTGCGAGAGTGAAGGAAGCCATTTTGCACACACTCTCTATCTTCCTTTGGAGCGATCACAATTATTATTATTACTACTATTAATTATTATTATATTATTATTATTAATAAATTAAAAAAAACATTATTACTATTAAAAAAAACAATAAACTTAATTTGAAGAGTAAAATTAAAAAATATAAAAACTAAAAATAAAATTAAAAATAAAAGGACCGAATTCAAAAATATAATATACATAAATTCAAATTGAAGAGCTAAATTGTAAACAAATAAAACTCAAATAGAAGAGAAAATGATCAAAATCAAAAATCAAAACAAAGAGGATAGATTCTGAAACACTAATAAAAAATAGGGACGGATTTAGAAGGATTGAAGCTATAAAAATAATAAAAACAAAATAAAAAATTAAAAGAAGAAAGACTGAAATGAAAGATAAAAGATATAAGAAATTGTAATTGAAGGATAAATTGAAAAAAATCTTCTATAAAAGGAATAAGGACAAAATAAGAAAATAAAAGAACAGGGACTGAAATTGACACATAACAAACAAAAAGGATAATTGTGTACTTTAGTTATCAGGAGAGAAAAAAGAAAAAAAACACAAATAATTGATCACTGATGATAATTTAACCATTATCCTTCTACATGCACCACACCATGTGGAAGAGGGTACGACTACACATCTAGGAAGATGACGGATGATCAGATTTGGCCCCGGGCAGCGTCACACGCTCCACCTAAATGGTGTGAATGCCACCCACTTGCTGGTGCATGTGGGACACGTGCCAACAGCTTTTCGATTAAAAAATAAAACATGAAAATACCAAAACGCCCCATTGTTAACTTAATCACACAAAATACCCATGTGCATATACCAAAACACCCCCAAAGACAGCTCTTTTTTTTTTCTGAGACTAAAAGCGTTATTTTATAGCATATAATAATTGAAAAATGCACAATTCTAATACCCTTGTCCCGCAGCCCATCTTTTTTTGATATTGGAGGCAAATAAGTATTTTTGCTATTATGAATATTGTAAAAAACCAAGAAAACCTTTGGTGAACAATTCTAAATTTTATTGACTTTAAGGGTAAAAGAGTATTTTTACTGTGTTAAAAAAACTTGCAAAGAAGCATACACCCCCAAATAATCTTCTAATGACCACTAAGTTAGAGAAAAAGACCCAAATACCCCTAAACCAAAAACTTAAATTGAAGTCACTCAAGAATAAAAGAGTAATTTTATTATAAAAATCAACAATAATCTATATATAAAACACCATTAAGCTTTTTTTTATCATATAGCTCAGCAATCTTCCAAAGATTGCCAATATAATGAATGCTATACACGTGTGACTTCATAAGCAAATAAAATGTTGCGTATAGAACTAAAGGAAGTGCTGCATGTTGACTCCTCAAAACGATGCGCATGACAATGGTAACTAAAGCAATGGTAATTTATTCAATTCAAATAGAAAAGCTGATTGTAATATTGCCCTTTAAACTAGGAATTAGGAGCATGGTTGTTTTTTCACCATAATCCTGGAATAGAATAATTTAATACCTACTATCCAAAAACTTTTTTGTATTTTAAAATTTTTTAGAATATATTTTAATGTTCTTAAAGTTAAAATATATATATTTTTTTGTCATCTTACCTTGGTTTTATTGTAAATTCTATAAAAACTTTGGGGATTACAATAAATCACATTTATTAAATATAATTAAAAAATAGTTGTCATGTGGATTTCCCCTGTGCCATAGGCGGTGTGTGAAAGGTTGTCCGACCACTAAATATTGTTTTCTGGAGAGATGTTTGAAAAGTCTTCATACCCCCAACATAATAGGATAGCGTGTATCCTTGATGCACATCGGGTTTAGAGGTGGCAATTGTTTCTTTTTTCTCTCTCTCTCTCTCCACACTTGAATTCCGCGTCAGCCTTTTAAAAAATTCAAATCAACTCCTGTAATTTATTTCCCTTCACATTTGGTCAATGTTTTTTTTATTATATTTTTTTTAATAAGCCATGAAATTACATATGATTTTCAATTTCATCCTCTTTTAATTTTGAATCTTTTAGATTTGGTCTTCATTATTTTGATTATTATTTTATTATTTTTAATAAGTTATAAAATTACAATTGTTTTCTAATTTTACTTCCTTTCTATTTTTTTTATCTTTTAAATTTGGTCTATATTCTGCTAATTGCTATTTATTTTGTTTGAGATTATTTTTTAGCTTGTTTTTTTAACAACTCTATCCCCCATGAGTTTTTTTCTTTTCATATTTGATCTCCATTCTTTTTATTACTATCTTTTTCTTGACAAGTTTTTTAAATTAATTGTTTTTCACGATTTCATCCCTCAAAATTAAATTGATTAGGAATTAAGTTTCTTGATTGAGCTCAGTTCAAGAATTTCAAGGGTTGTGAGTTTTTAGAAATTAGATCAAGTTTAGAAGATTTGCCCATGTTGATTTATTTTTTTTCCTTTTTAAAAGCTAATGTTTTTTTATGTTTGAATTTTTTTTAGATATTTGCTTTATTATTTTTTACGGGTTCCTTTTATAGGATTAGTCTTGGATTTATAACCAAAGTCACTAGTTTCAAAAGTTAACATGGGTTGATTTTTGTTTTTTTCTTGTTCTTTTTTTAGTTGATTTATTTCAATTTTATCATTTAATTTATTTTAAATTCATCTCCCTACCTTTTTTTGTCTTTTCCTTTCTTTTGAATTGTCCCTATTCTATACCTACGATTACATGGTGTATAAATTATCTAAGATTTTTTTTTTTTGTCATTGCTAAGTGGTTAATCCTAGGTTTAGGAATGAGGTCACCGGTTTCAAAGGTTAACATATATTGACTCTTTTTGGGGACCTCTTTTAAAATTGAATTATTTCAGTTTCATAATTTAATATTTGATTTTTTGAAAATTAGTTTTCATACTTTCTTTTCATTTTCTTTCTATTAGGTTATCCTGATCTTTTTATTTTTTCACAATTTCATTCTTCATGAGTTTTTTTTTTCCAATCAAATTTAATCCCTATTTTTTATTACTATCTTTTTTTGCTTTGGCAAGTTTTGTAAATTGATTTTTTTTTAATGATTTCATCTTTCAAAATTAGATTGTTTGGGAATCAAGCTTATTGATTGAACCCGGTTCAAGGATTTCATAATTTTCACGGTCACGAGGTTTGCTGGTAACTCTAGTTGACTCATATTTCTTTCCATTGCTTTTTTAAATTAAATTTATTTTTTTATCCTTCAACATTAAGTCGATCAATAATCAAGCTTCATAATATTATTCAATATGCTTTCGAACGCGTTTATCCTAGTATCATGTCCGGGTCAAATATTTTGCATCTTGACTCAGGTGGACTCGAATTGAGTTTTTATTTACCTTTTTAAAATTATCTTTTTCTTTAATTTTCATCCTTCAACATTTTATTTTCTAGAGACTGAGCTTCACCTTCTTCCTTTTCCTTTTTTTGTGTGGAGTTATCGTGTTCTTATTTGATTTATAGGAATTTGTATTCAAACTCTTTTTCCTACATTTTTCCCCTGAGATTTTCTCAATTCTATGTCCATGATCATAAAGTTTACGAGTTAACATGGTTTAACTGGGTTTCTTGTGTTAAAAGTTTTCCTTTCATTGTTGAGTTGTTTAATAATCCAGGTTGACTCAGATTAGGTTCTTTTAACCTTTTTTTCGTTGTTATTTTTTTGTTTGTTTATTTATTATTGTTGTATTTTTTAAATTACCAATTGAATCAATGACTCGGCTCTGAGATTTTTTTTCCTTGGCATTCTTTTTTTTTTATGTTGAAAGAAATTTTTCCTGGCCTACGGTGGAGCACGAGCTACAAAACTAATATAAAGCTAAAGCTGAAGGCAAAAACAAACTCAATTGACTATTCACTGCAATAGTAAAATGACGGTTTTTACCCTTACTATAAAAAACGTTTTGCCTTTGTTCTGGGGATATTTTTATCATTTCACATGACATATTAATCATTAAAGGATTGTACAGAGGTATAATTGTAGTTTTCTTGTTTTTAAGCGTAGTAAAATGTCCCAATTGACCCCAAAATCAAAAAATTATAAAAATAATGAATAAGGGGCATAATTATCTTTTCATGTATTTATGTACAGTAAATTGACAAGTATATCTTTGGATTCGAGAAATTTAAACCATAAGTTTAGGGGCCTTTTGGTCTTTTCCATTTGATTTTTTTTAATAATCACCGGGGTAATTAAGGACATTTTTATTTTTTAACATCGATTAAATATTATTTAATTCTTAAAACTACTGGAACGAGGGAGGCGCTCACATCTTTTGAGCAACACGTGTGCCGTCTCTTTTTGGTGTAAAATACCCTCCTACCATGTCGTTGGATATGATGATGCATCCTCTTCATCCCGGCATAGAGTGTGTAGGTGGTATTGGGGTGGTTTGTGACCGATCAACATTTTTTCCCCTCTTCTTTCCTCTTTCCTATCCCAAAAACTACAGGCCACTCTTTTTTAATATTGATATTCCAACTTCAATCCTTATTCCTTTGATTTTTAATTTCTCTCATTGGCTTTTTTGTTAGCATTTTGATGTTTTTGATTCCATCATTTAATATAAGTTTATGGTTTATTGTTTATTCTAATTTGGTCCTTATGTTTTGTATTTGTTTTTGTCTTTTTGTTAGATTTATTTTTCTTTTCATTTTAACTCTTCAATCAATTTTTTTTTTTTGCCATCTAATTTATTTCTTATTTTGATTTTCACCCTCATTCTTTTAATGACTTATTTTATTTTATTTTAGATCCTTTTATGTAATTCATTTTTTTTCCAAGTTTCATCATTCGTCATTTGATCTGCTTAGGATTGAGCTTCTTGGTTTTTCATTATATGGTGCTTTCGGTCTAATGAGCCGAGTTTGAAAAATTAATACGGGTCGACGTCCTTTTTTTGGCTTATTTTATTTTTCGATTTCATCATTCGACATTAGTTTTTTCTTTTAAAAACATAGCTTTATGGTTTTCTTCATTTTTTTTAATCGGATTATTTTGATCTCATAACCTGAATCATGAGTTTAATAGACTAACCCAGGTTAGCTCGCTTCTTATTACCTAGGTTACATGTCTATCAAACTACCTTGGATTGACTCAAGCCGAGGTTTGTTTAATTTTTTTTTTTATCAAATTACATACTTTTAAAGGTTTGTCTTCCATGTTATCGTGGTTTCTTTTTTTAATTTTGTTTGTTTACTATCTTTGCTAATTTTTTTATCGTGTGATTAAAATAAAACTAACTTATTAAACTCAGTCGGAGCTATAACCAGAGTCATTTATTTTTCTTATTTCTTTAAAAACATGCTTGCATCACTTAGACATTATTTTTTACATAGAAAGCACGAGCCCATTTAGTGTGTGTGTAAGTTATAAGCATGGAACTTAATGTGAACTTTTTTTTATCTATAAGGAGCCATGGTATAACTTATTTAAAATTGTTTTATAAAAAAAAATTAAAAAATTCTAGGCTATTTTGATCACAGGTGTCGTCTCTGGCCTTCATTTCTAGTATTGCTTGTGTATTTTTTTGTAATGAAGATTTGATTTTAAAATGTTATAAAAAAAAGGTTTGAACTAAATGAATTATAGTTATTAGATTTGATGTAAAGATTGATTCAGAAAATGATATGAATTAATGAGTCATTGAGTTGGGATAACCTTTTTATTAAAACAATGTCATTTTGTTTTCTTATTGATTCAATCAAGTTTGGATATAATTTTTGATTGGATATAATTTGGTTGTGCTAGATGAGTTTCTAATAATTCAATTGAATAAATTAAGTTTTATCATGTTAGTGTCCCACTGAAATCAGATATGAGTTTTGAGTTTTTCAAATGAATTTATTAAAGCAAATGAGATTAAAAAAAGCTAAAGAATAAGGAGAAATTACTATAGCCTAAGAGACATTTCATTATTCATTGGAATAGTGAATTGATGCAGTTGTCCCTCACAAAAAAAGAAAAACTTTAAACTAGGTAGTGATAATAAGGTAGTCTTTTCATTGTGACACAATTGTTGTTTACAAATTGATTAATCATTTAACTTTTTATTGCATAATAAAATTACTAACTTAATCATAAACAAAATATAATGCCTATTATTCATGGGCATTTTAGTCTTTTTAATTTTTTCAAAATAGTATAATTACTTTGATACCTTTAAAGATAAAATCAAAAAACTCTCTTACAATGTTTTTTTTTTGTCATTATACATTGATTTTATTGTCATTCTACCTATATTAAGTATTATATAAAAAAAACCTACGCACACGCCAATGTGTAGATGGTCCTCGCACCATTTGAGCAACATGTGCAGGGCCATTCGACCATAAAATGCCGCCTTCTATGACGATGTTTGAAAGATTTTGGCGCCCATGAAGTGATGTAGTGACGCGTGGAACACACCTCTAGTTTAGAGGCGACAGCCATTTCTTTTCATTTTTCTTTCTCTCTTTTCACCTTGAATTTAGCCCTAACCTCTTCAAAGATTCAGACCAACCCCTGCAATTTATTTTTCCTTTTTATTTGGTCCCTACCCTTTTGATTACTATTATTTAAATCTTGAATAATCTATAAAAATTACAAAAGCTTTTCATTTTCACCCTTGTCATTTTTTAATCTATAAATAATCTATTAAATTTTAAATGTTTTCAATTTCACCCCCTAAAAATTCTTAACAATTCAAATTTGGTCCTCATTCTTTTGATTGCTATTTGTTTTGGTCGGGATCTTTTTTTTTTTAATAATTTCATCCTTGTTGAGTTTTTTTTTCAATTAAATCTTATCTCTCTTATTTTTGTCATTATATTTTTTTGCTTTTGGAATTTTTTTTATTAATATTTTTTTTCACAATTTTATCCTTTAAAACTAAATTAGTTAGGAATTAAGCTTCTTTATTGAACCTGAGTCTAGGATTTCACAGGTTGCAGGTTTTAGATATTAAACCAAGTTTAGAACGTTCGCCCGGGTTTGCTTACTTTTTTTCCTTTTTTTTAATAAGATGTTTTCTTATTGTTTAAAATCTTTTTTTTTTTTTATAGTTTTGCTTTGTTATTTTTTACGGTTTGTCTTCTATGAGGTTAGCTCCGGATTCATGACCAGAATTATCGGTTTTAAAAGTTAACTCGAGTTGATTTTTTTTTAAATTAATTCATTTTAATTTCATCATTTAAACTTTTTCATGCTTTTTTTTTGGATTATTTCAGTCTTATACTCATGATCATGAAATTTTCGAGTCACTTAATTTAACATGGTTTTTTTTTTTAAAAAAATTATTTTTGTTTATTTTTTTATCTTTCAACATAGTTATTTGATAATTAACTCAAGTTTCATTTTTTTAATTTTTTTTATTGTTCTTTTTTTATCAAATTTTTTATTGTTGTTGTATTTTTTTATTTAAATTACTAATTGAACCCCTGACTATACTAGGTGTATGGTTTTTTTTATCTTATTATTCCTTTTGCTTACATTGAAAAAAAAAAAAACCCAGCCATGACCGGGCAACAATAAGGACTCGTTGGGAACGCGGCTGGGCTGTTTTCCCAAAAATTTTGAAATTTTTTTTACTAAAATTTAATATGACTTGTATGTTTTAGATCGTTTTGATGTGCTGATGTTAAAAATAATTTTTAAAAAATAAAAAAAATTATTAGCATGTATTTTAGCACAAAAAATTATTTAAAAAGCACCTGTAACTACACTGCTAAACAGACTGTAATCCTGATTGAGGTTAATAGAAGCATGGATGTTGGTTTTTGCTTTTTCAGAGCTATCACTTTCAGATTTCATGTCCAGAATGAAACTAGTTGAGTAGAGTTGGACACTTCCAATTCCACACCCTGAGTGAGTCGATTAAAAAACAACCTTGTACGCACGCACGCACGCACGCACGCACCTCCCTCCCTCTCTAAAAAACAAGAAACCACAAAAACTGTATGTAATAAACTAAACAAAACAAGGACAGAAAGATCATTTTAAAAAATAAAAATGGCACTACCTCTCTCTACCGCTTGCATCTCCAAATCTTTGACACACACTAATCCAACAACCCCCTTCAATTCCACTCCCTTTTCACTCACCATAACCTTAAACACAAAAGAACCAACTAGAACCTCTCCTTTACATGTAGCAGCACCTCCTCACAGTCACCACCATCTTTACGACAAGAAGAAGAAACAGAGTACGTAGTTGATGATGAAAGTGGAGAGGAGGTTAATGATTCTAAATTCCCTTGGAGGGATCATTGGTACCCTGTCATGTGGACCCTCTCCTGCCAACCCCGTTTCAGCTTCTGGTTCGTGACCTAGTTCTTTGGTTTGATAAAGCTAATCAAGAATGGGTTGCTTTTGATGATCAATGTCCCCATAGACTTGCCCCTTTGTCAGTAAGTTTGAAAATTTATGTTTTATTTTTTTCCCTTCTCTTAATTGAAGTTTTTCTCTGTTTGCTTACTCCATAACATGGAGAATTTGGAAGCTACCCTGTGGTTAGGTCCCTTTTGTGGTTTCTTGGAATGTCTTAATTGAGTGAAAAAGTTGAATCAGGTTACATTTTCTTGAGACTGATTCGTGTTTCAAATCTAATCGTGCTTCATGTTCGTGAAAAAAGCTAAATTTGGGGCTAAGACTGTTTGATTGGGTTGTACATGGGTTAGAGATAAATATTTGAAAGTTATGTTTGCTGTTTCTTTTGTTCTTTTTTTCCATGTTGTCTTAGACTCTTAGGAAGCAAAACTGAAAATTATTTTGTCCAAGTAGATGATTTTTTATAGATTTAATTAGACTTGGTAGGAAGGGCGGATTGATGAAAATGGGCACCTGCAATGTTCATATCGTGGATGGTCATTTGATGGGTGTGGATGGTGCGCACAAATTCCTTAGGCTATGCCTGAAGGCCCTGAAGCTCATGCAGTCAAGTCTCCAAGAGCTTATGCTACCAGATCTCCTACAATGGTGTCCCAAGGTCTGCTCTTTGTTTGGCCAGATGAGAATGGTTGGGAAAGAGCTCAAGCCACCAAACCCCCTATGCGATTGATCCTTTATTATTTTGATGTTTGATTTATAATTTATATAATGATCGAATTATCTAATCTGACAATGCCACACACTTATGATGATGTTTCTATGGTAATTGTTTAGGTTACCTGCTGACTTAGATAAACTTGAGTTCTCAACGGTGATAATTCAGCATGATTTGCTCTACTGTTATGATACCCTCTTGGAGAATGTTTCTGACCCTTCGCTCATTGATTTTTCTCACCACAAGGTATAAAGATGTGTCTAATCATCTTGATTGAAGATTTGTACTTTTAGCTCTCAATAGATTCATAGCTTGCCTAAGATTTGAAGAATTCATCACATAGTTTAGGTAATGCCAAGTCTCAATGTTGCTAAGTTGAATCAAGGGCAGTATACAGTGCCAGGAACATCTGTCATTTGTATAATGTTTGGCTTATTACTTGCATATTTGTCAAAGACATCAATTTCACAGTAGTTATCACGTGTGCATGTATATTTCTTGATGGAGATCTGCTAAATGTCTTTGGGAGTAGTCATTCTGGAACCAAAGGATTGATAGAAGAGCGTCATGAATTTCATGCTGCTTCTGGAATCTGGATCATTTTATGCCAACTAGTTTTTCATGTGTCAAGTAAGCTTTTTGTGAAAGATTGAAAGGGGTTTGGCTCAGGTCAAATTAGTAATTTTAGGATCGTTATCTTTGTTTCTGGTGAAAAATTAGTGCTTTCTTGATTTCAAGTTGAAAACCTGACTGTGGGGAAGTTTTGGCCATTTGCAAGGAGAAAACTACACACATGTTCGTACAGTTTATCCCTGGGACAATGTTGTTATAATCCTAATACAAATATGTCAGTGAAATTTATGCATGTCGGTGGCAAATTATTTGTATACTAAACCATATTTAGCTTTTCTTACTTGTGATTTTGGCAGTATGAAGTCTAAAATTCACAAGGATATATTGCACATTCTGATGTTTTAATCTGGAGTACATTGTTTAACGTGGGAAAAGTTGTTTTTGGGGTTCCTGGTATATATCAGTGCTTGAAAACTTCTTCCCATATTGGTTACTAATTGGGATAAATGAATCCACAGGTTACAGGAAGGAGAGATAGAGCCAAGCCTTTGCTGTTTAAGGTGGAGTCTAGTGGCTCCTGGGGCTTTGTTGGAACCAATGATGGGAACCCACAGATCGGTGCTGAGTTTGTCTGCACCTTGTTACTATATGAATAAGTGAGTATAATTAGGAGAAAGAATTGCAAACGTCTTCAATGAACTTTTTGGCACCTGCTTTCAAGGTTTCATTTTGACAAAATGTTCACTTATGTGCTCTATTGTTTCTTTGTGGGGGACCTTGGTAGTTTTCCTGTTTTAACAAAAAAGTTCAAGCTACTGTAATTCAAATTTTCAATAAGAATATCTGGAGTTTATTCTTCAACAACCTCCTCATTTCATCACTTGAGGTCTGGCAAAGAAGCCCTTCTTTGTTGTGAATACAATTTGGTGCGGGCTTTTGTATGGTGAATGCATCTCCTCACTCCAGCTTATGTTTCTGATCATGGAAGCTTTGGCATTGTCCATGCTCCAAGGATATTGAGAGAAACTTGTATTCTGGAGTATGAAGTGCATAACAAATGAAAGTGCATGGTGGAATTGTTTATTCCGACACCAACTGTTGTTCAAGGATAGTAATTATGTATTTTTCCTGTCCTGAATTGTCTAGAACTCTTCCCCAATCTGTCATCCCTCTCCAAGGAGCTGTTGATTCTAGAACTTAGTGATGCTTGTTTCGTTCCAGAGTGGAGATAGACACAAAACTTCCTATTGTTGGTGATCAGAAATGGATTATATGGATTTGTTCCTTCAATGTGCCATTGGCACCTGGGAAGATCCACTCAACTGTTTGCAGTGCTCGAAACTTCTTCCAGTTCACAATGCCAGGGTTAAACTAACTTTTTGGTTGTGCTTATGTGTTCTATCTTGTGGCAAGTACGTTGATGTTTATTTATTTACCATGATATAACCCTACCTTGCTCTATTATCACACATACTGTACTTTATACTTCTTAAAAGTTTAGATTTTATATTTTCTCATCATATTTACGGTATAAATTGTCTTCCTTATCTAGTGTAATAACAATCATGTTAGCTCCCTTTGGTCTTCATTTTGATGACTCCACCTACATGATCTGACAAATTATTACAAATTGAGAGGTTCACTCCCATGTCAATTTTTGTAGTTTCTCTCCAATGCATCTCCACATCTAGGAGAGATTATGATTTTGATATTGACAATTACACAGTGGCTGTTTAAAACCAGCCACGAGTCTTTCGTCCATCATATCTCACTACATCTGGAATTAAAAAATGTGCTCTTGAAAATGGTTGGTAAATAGCATTTGTTTCATGCATATAACATTGTGATTTAAATCATAGATTGTCCCATTGCCCATTTATAGTCCTAGATTTCATCATTTCAGATTCCTTTGTGTTTAATGCTGCATATCCTGTGTTATGATTGTACTAGTTGATTCTATCCTGTCTGATATGGAATGATATTTTGATGAAACGTGTCCTTTAGTATGTAGAGATAGAATGCCATCATGCCCTATGCTTATGGATCTTTCTTTTCATTTTATTAGATAAATGGTATTTATAAGAGGTAACAAATTACAAGCTATTGAAGCATGGCTACCCTGCCCCACAGAAAAAAAAAGGTCAATGTTTCCCATGCATATGTTCAAGTTAATTAGGAGCAACATTCCGTTTTGGAGCAGATTGAAAAAGAAAAAGGAAAAAAAGACTTCTATTGTAAAATGTAAGTTTGAGACTAGAGAACAGGAGATAAGCTCTCTAATATTTGAAAGGTGTTTGTTTGGAGGTCAATTGCCATCAATTTTGCTGGCTTCATGTATTGGTAGTGGAATTCAAAATCCCAAAATTACAGTGGCTTTCATTGTAGGGTGGATTTCACTCCATCCCACTTGAATGAGAAAATATTAACAAGATAGGATGGATCATTCTTAAGTTATGAATTGTCTATATATGCTACAAAATTTATCATACTTGATCATTGCTTACTGTGAATGAGCATCTTTTTCACTGCACTAGTTTTGCTTTCTACTTGAAATGTTCTATGCCAATGCCACTGGGCAATCAAATCTATATTTGATTTAAATTGGTGTCATCCTCATCAAGATCAAATCATTAATATCAAATTGAGTTTGTGTCAGGTGGTTCCAAGATGGCATGAACATTGGACTTCAAATAAGGTATAAGATGGAGATATGATCGTCTTTCAGGGCAAGAGAAGATATTTCTTTCACAATCCATGGGAGGTCCTGCTGCTTATGTTCACACACACTCAAGCAGATCGCTTTGTTTTGGCATTTCGTAGTTGGCTGAGGTGACATGGCAACGGTCAACCCGTGTGGTTTGGGTTCACTGGCCGACAATCTTTGCCATCAAATCCTGGACACACACACACACACACACAAAAGTACTCCAAAAGCAATGCACATGGAAGTGGAGTAATCACTGAAACTGACAGAATTACAGTAATGGTGTTAGTGAGATGGCAGCGATATCATAATGAATTTCCTACTGCAGCTATTATCATCTTCCCCTAAAAATGAAATCTTCTCGTACTTTCATATAGTATCGGAATGTTATCACAAGTTGTACTTTTCATGAAATGGTTGGCTTCTTCAAAGAAACGAGTATAGCCCACCAAATTTAAGCGGCTCTGGTGTGTATCAATCAAATCCTGCAGGCAGCGAGGATTGAACTTATTCCCGATACTTTTTGTTTGCTTCACCTATTTTATCTTGCAGGTGTTGGATAGATTTGAGCAACACACGCAAAAGTGCTCGTCGTGTAAAAGGGCTTATGCATCCCAGACACTGCAAAAGTTTTTAATAGGTGCAAGTGTTGCCTTCTGTGCAACAGCTGGAATTCCCTCAGATCAATTTCGAGCTGTTTTGGCTGCCCTTGCACTAGTCAGTGCTGGCCTCGCTTACACTTTGAATCAGCATGAAAAGAACTTTGTGTTTATTGATCATGTACATGCTGAAATTGATTAGAGAGAAGATTGTGTTAGCTAGGTGACCTTGTACATGCTGATATAGTGTATAGTTTTGATGTAGCTTATAGCGGTCATAGATGTTCTCAAAGGTGACTGTTCGAACGTGTAGCGTGATGCTTTTAGCTTTTGAGATAGCAATTCTAAAAATAGGTATTTAAAAAAATATATATTGTAGCTATTTTTTTAATTAAGGTTTGATTAACCAAATATTTTTAAATATATAATATAGTGAAAATCCTAAACTCCAAAGCTGTTTATAACTTGAAATTTGATTTATGGATGAAAAACTAAAACAAAACAATACTGTAATTACTAATTGAAAAAATCGAATTAAAACTACTGAAGAAATTCTAAAATAACTAAAAAAAAAAGGGGATCATGATCATTATTAAATATATAATAGTCGATTGTATTAGAAATCTTTGTTAATGTAATCAATCTTCTTTCGCCTATGGTGTTGCAACTATTTTATATAAAGAAAGCCGTGTAGAAGCTTTGTACATGCTGAAATGGATATTCGAATAATGAAAAATCTGAAAATCCAGAGCGCAGACAAATTACACAAATGATAAAATTGTGATAACTAAGTGGTCATTGGATTCTACAACCACCAGATTCTTGCTCACGACGTACGTTGCCATAGGCTGAGAGTTCAACAAAATCCATGTCACGACCTGAAACTCGACAGTAGGAACTTCTTCGAATGAGCTCAGCTCTAGATAGCTCAGTCCGGTTTCCCTTAGAACGGTTGACTGTTGCCTGCAAAACCTGACAATTTTCCAGGGAGCTTTTTCCTCCCTTAGAGTAGGGAACGATGTGGTCATAATCATGGCAGAGGCAGCCAGGACAACCCACGAGCTTTCTAAAGACAATATTACCAAGAGGGTCGCGGCGCCACCGATCTGGGTCGCGGCCTTTGACCTTCTCTGCCTTTTCCCAGCATTGCTGCTTCACGCTGTAAGGGAAACTCCTTGGTTCATCAAAGAGCTCAGACCCTGTAGTGAATGGGGACTGCTGTTCACTCACCACTTCAAGGTTATCGACAGTAGAGGCGGAGGAGCTAAGCGTGGATTTTCGTGACCTGGGTGGAGATGGGCCGGATCTGGAGGGTCTGGATGGGGAGGAGAGGCGGCTTTGCCTTTTGCCAGTCTCTTTGCTCCGCCTCATCTTTCCAAAAGAAGTTTCAAGTTTTGATTTCTATTTTGTAAAATGCCAAATATGTGATAACAAGAACCCAAGTATTTTAAAACCCGGACCGGAGGGTTGACCCAGGAACCTGATGGACCGATCCGGGTTCACAAAAAACCCTTGGTATTTTTTTTTTTTAATAAACGGCGCCATTTTGAATCAGGGATAATAAAATCCCTAATTCCCAAAACAGGTAGCCACGCAGAAGAGAATTTCCCCTCTTCTCTTCACCCAATCTGCCTTCCTAATCCACAACTACTGAGTACTGACCTTGTCAATCTCAGGCAAGATAACATCTCCCTTCTTCTCCTTCTCTCCAATGGTCTCAACCCACAGTTTTTACTCAGATTTTTCGGGTTTTTTTTTTTTTTTTTTGGTTCAAGGCTTAAATCCTTATTTTATTGTATATATATGCATGAGTTGATATTATTTGGTACATGACATCTCTATATTCCGTTTTTTTATGTACTCAATTGAAGAAATTTAGGAGTTCTTCTGTTAAATCTAGGATCTAGATACAGTGATTTTATTCTATGGCATCCCCTACTTGTTCCTTTTTGCTCAAATCCCCTGCTAGTGCTGATGTTGCATGCGGAGATTTATCTTGCCTGAGAATGCCAACACTGATGCTATTTCTGCTGTTTGTCAAGATGGGGTTTTGACTGTTACTGTTGAGAAATTACCACCTAAATTGACTACTGAGGTCAAGATTGCTTGAAGAGGAGGAATATATGTAATGTGGGTTATTCTATAATGAGGGTTGTGATCTGTTGGGAGTTTTTTGTTGGGCATGGAATTTTTAAGAGTGTTTGAATTAGTTTTTGATTACTAAAATTATGCTCGTTCAAATCTTGGCATGGGATATGAATGTAGTAGCAATCTATTGATAAAAAAATGTCCTGCTGTTAATTAACGTTTGATTCAAACTTTGCTTTGATTCAAATTTTGCTTTTATGGACACCGAAGAACTCAATGCATTTATTCAACCAAAGTGAAGATGTTGGTTTAGAATTTATGTTTGTGGAAGCTTTGTTTTGAATGTGAATGTTTTAAATATTTTAGAATTTATGTTTGGATTGTATTTTGGATATGGAATTAAATTTGTGTTTTTGGTTTATAATTAGGTTGAGTGGTTTCTATGTGTAATTTGCAATATTTAGAAAATGAAGGAAATGTGCTGGTGAGGAAAAATTGATGATTTGAATTAGTGAACAACAAATTCATTCGAGGCTGTTTTTTTCAAGTTGGGTATGAACTTTATAATGCTGTTTTTGTTTTTTGGTTTTCCAAGTCGACCTAGGTCAAGTTGACTCCCGATCAGATTTTATAAAACTATGCCCAAGTATGATTCATTTATCTATAACCAAAAAATGGGTAAATTATAAATTAGTCCCACTTGTTTATAAAACGAATTAAAAAATTTCTCTAGTTTCAAATATTAATTATTTAGTTACTTTCATTCATTTCATGTCTTTTTTAATTTATTTTTGTTAAGAAATAGAAAAGGTAAAAAAATATATAGATGTTATTAAAAGATTGATAAGAAAAGAAGATATTTTTTGAAATCAACTAATATTAAATTTAAGTAGTCAACACTGAATTTAAATAATTATTTTTTAAAAATAAAGGGACTATTCAATGTATTTTGAAAAACTATAGAGACTAACTTATAATTTATTTTTGAAAAATGATACTTATTATATTAAAAAAAATTCTACATAATCATTCTGTTTTTTTGAGGTCAAAGTTCAAAACCTAACGAGCAACGCACAAAGATCCACTAATTATTGAAAGCAGGGGCAATATGGAGATTGCATGAAGGTTAAATCAGTTAATTTCCTGGATATATTTGTGCAGGCAGAGCATGTGAACAACAGTTTTTATCAAAATCGTGGCCTGAAAAGAAGGGGGAAAAAAAAAAAAAAGAGGAGCAGGGTGTTTTTAGTCTAGGGTTTTCAGTGACTCCATAAGGTAAATCAAATATGGATCCTCGATACACTGGAGAGATACTCAAGTAAGCATTGAGATCTATTCAGTTTTATTTTTATTTTTGATTTTTAATTGTAGTTGCATCTCCATTTCATTTAATGTTATGAGGAGTAGATTGTTATCGAAATTAGTAATTGTTTTTTTTTTTTCCTTTTGTGTGTGGGTGTTGTGTAGGCATTTAGAGAAGCAGAATGAGTTATTAACAAGCGCTTATAATTCAATGTCACATGAATTGCACAAGCTCCAGGTTTTTTTTTATAAAAAAATATATGTATACATGTGCGTGTTTGTGTGTGTGTGTGCATACATATACACGCGCGCGCGCCCGCACACACATATTTTATTTTAAATTCTAAACTAGACATCCTAAATTTTGATGAATTGCAGGTAGAGGAGGAAATGCTGATGCGCAAATTTTATGATCTCATGGCTGCTCAAGGGTTGAGTAAAAAGGTATTTTGTTTTTGTTATTTAATTATTAATTTGCCTTTGCTTTTTCTATACAATCTGTATCAATTGATTTTTGTTCGATTGGGTTTAGTTATCAGATCAAAACCAATGCTCTAGAAATAGTTTAGTTTAGTTTAATTTGTTGTGGGGAATAAATGAGAAAATGGTTAAGGTGGAGTTGATTAACTGAATTTGTTTTTTGCTTGAATTGTCTGGCTCTCTGCTACTTTCTGTAAATGTCTTCTTTGATATTTTGGTATGTTTTTGCTTTCATAAATTGTTTAAATTAATCAATAAATATCATATTATATGTAGTGTTCTTTTCTGTCTGTCAACAAACTTAAAAGGAGTGAGAATGAAGAAGGTGAATTGGTGGAAGCTAGTAAGAACCTTAAAGTTTGAACTTCACAAATTTTTGTTCAGTGTCTTCCTGCTATATGGGCGCTCTGTTTAGTGTCGGATACAAATGTGGTTGCCCTACTAGTCTTTCTGTTTAACCAGTAAGTATAGGGTTGCTAGCTTATTTGACACCCCCCAAAACCACGGTCAAAAGACCTCTAGAGCTTGTAGCATGCGGGATAATAAATGAACTCGACATAATGGCAGAACTTGATACTTTGTTAAGGTACCTTACCCAAAATTGTTAGCAGCTTGTAAGCAGATGGAAACATAAGCTAAAGAAAGTTAGACCGAATTCTATACTTGGCAATGTCGGATAGATTAGTTCATGCTATGTTTTGTGCACTGCAATGAAAATCTCAAGCACTCACGGTCAGGGCTTTCAAGAATGTATTAATGGGATGCTTGTATAGCAGCATGCAAGAGAACACATTTATATTGAGTTCAAATAGTATTTCAGTTGATTGTTTTTTCATGGATGAGAAATATAAAAATGAAATTGAGCATCAAAGGGTCAGATACACGTAGTTGATGTTTTTATGTCATCATAGGAGGGTGAAGGCAGTGTGTTCCTGGTCAAATTTCCCACCGGTCGTTGTTTTTTGGTGTTTTGATGGTTGCTTCAGTGTACAAATTTTGGCTTAAAAAAGGAAATGGAAGTTCATATAATTTTTCATGTCATATACTTTTGCAGAAAGAAGGCAGCAACAATGTTTCGGATGGTGGCCGAACAGGACAGTCCACTGCATCACTCCCAAATACTGTTGATATTTCTGATGGTGGCATAGATAGACACTCCAGTGCAGTAGTCCCATTTACAGCTACTGATGAACAGATGTGAAGATATCAAGGTTGCTTAACTCTCTGTTTCATTAATTCGTGAAGGTCTTTTTCTAAGAGATCCTTTTGTTCTACCTAATATAGCTACGAAATGTTTGATGCTTTATGGAAAAGGGGATCTCATGTGGCTCAAACATGATAAAATTGTATTTCTTACTGATGAATGACCAAATTCGAATGAATATGTGTGTTAACTATCTGTTGAATATTCCAAGGGTGCAGTTGCTGTTCTCAGTTTTCAGCCTGGCCTTTTCTCTCTCTCCTTTACCTATCTCAGGGTGCAAAAAGAAGTATGATTATTATAATTCGAGTATTTAATCTATTGGATAAATTTTACTCTTCAATTTTCATATTCTCAGCAAAACTTTTAAACTACGTGTTTATTAAAATTCGAGTATACTTTTGAAAATAATTTATTGGTATAAAATCCACTCCAGATTCCCTGGTCTCGACAAAACCTAGTGCGGCATTGTCATTATATTTTGAAATTATGTTTTTTTTGTTTTTTCCGTCTGCGGTAAGGTATCCTGTAGTTAATTTGTTGTTAAAAGTGCATCCTTCACATCAACAACTTGCTGTATTTAAAAAATAATAATAAATATTTTTAGATGTTGAGCTCAAAATTGAACTTGAAAAATCAAAGAAAGAAACGAACCTCTGGTTAAGGTTAAGTATGTTACCAATTAAACTCGCTAATATAATTAAACTGTTCAAGACTTTACGTTGAAATTCCTGTGTAAGGATGATATAACTTCGCAATGGATCCATTATCAGTGCCTACAAGTTTTTGTTATATTCCTGACTGGGTTTCCATCCATTGTTCACAGCTAAAAGACCTCCAAGATGACAACCAAAATGGGCATATTGTCAACTATTATCTGCTACAACGCACAAGGTAATCTGAACTGGGGCGTTCGCAAAATCAAATTTATTCCATTGTGAGGCTCCACTGCCCCTAATGGATGTCCACAACGTCTCTGGATAAATGACTATGACAAACAGATGAAAAGATTGAAAAGGAGATTTGCCTGCAAAATTTGAATGAAAGAATAATAAACGGTATTAAATTGGTTTTCCCTAGTAACCTTAACAAGAGGATTATTTAGGGGAAGAAAAAACAAAGAAAAACAGAAAATTCAAGCCCCTTAAATTGAGAGCACACTTAAGTGATTCTGGAGTCTACCTTACAAACGCTCACAAATCTCTATCATAGCCAAGCTGTGCTTTAGCTGCTGCCTTTTCTGCTTCATCTAAAACGAATGCTTTAAGAGATTCAACATCTCTTGGCCCTGTTCATTTCAGTAAGAGGCATAAAAACTTAGATCTTGAAGTTGTGGTAATATTATAAACCATTGGTTAAAAGCATTTCATCGCACCAACTAAAACTGCTGGTGAAAAAGATGCCAAATGCAACAGAAGCATGGTTATTGATTTCTCATGCTGAAAGATATATAAAGAAGTTGAATTTAACTTCATTGAATCATTCCTGAAAACAATCCATTATCCTATGAATCTAAACACACATAAAATAGTAGAAACAAAATGTCAAGCCTTCCCCTATGTTGAATCTTAAAACAAAATCCAAGATTTTGCATTCATGGCTAAACTGACAAATAACCTAATGCTACAAGCTTCTTTATATTTAGGGAAGATCCCAATAGATTTCAACAATACCACATACAAATGGCAGATCACAACTATGTCCAGAGCATTGCATCTCCAATATGATATTTTTCACAATAGCAAGCAACCACAACGAGCCACGGCATACTAAACTGCATACTAAGCTCAGGAAATACACATTCATTATTTGAACAGTTTATACCACCAGCTAAATGCAAAACTATAAACTGTTCTCTATGTTCCTGCCCATCTGAACCACAACTATTATTGCTGGCTAAATCAAAGGAGACTTGTTAGTTTTGGGATCATGCATCTTAGTCCGTTCATTCTTGTTGATCTTCTTTTCATTATCATTTCATTCTCTTTCTTTTCTTAAGCAAGATCTGTCTTTGTTAGATTTAATAGTCTTTTCTTTAATTGGGTTCCTCAACACAAAGTTAAGTTACCCAAGTAATCAATTTGAGAATACAAATCGCATTATTTTCTTTCCTCTGTTTTTTCTTTACCTTTTCACAAACACTCTTCCATTCACATACTGAGGTCTACCCAAATAAGTGATGAAAATACTTTGAACCAATGTCTATCATCCAGACAATTACTTTGCAAATTGTGTTTGGAGATAGTTCACTAAATATTCCTTCAATAACTTCACATTGAACTCAAACTCATCTATACATATTTCTATCAGCAAGATATCCAACTAACTTTTGAAAAGGCTCATAAGAGTATCATTCATTGTTTAAGTGTCAACATATCAGCTGCTCTCTAGCTTAATGGAACAAGTACTGACCCTAAGGCAACACCTGAAATATAAACAGCTCCAAGAAAACACCTCTCATCTTTTGCAGTTGCATCATTAAAAATAGGCACCAGAATTTTCCATAACCTGGATCACCCCATTTGAAAAGTGAAAAGCAGTTGCATAATTGAAACTTCCGTCACAAAATTAGGATGGAGCAAATGAATGCCAGAGAGAATTGTGAAAAAAATTCAAATCATGCCACAAGCAACGAGCTCAAAACCACATGCCTTCATAGCTCAAGAAGCGCCGATCACAACTCAAAGAAAACCCAGATGGGAAAATAGATCAAGTAGCTGAAAAACTAAAATTTAGCCATTCGCTGAATATATGCATCTTTACCCTATAACAAACCCAGTGAAACAACTCATTTCGTCAACACATTCATAGCAGCAATGCAATGCCATGCAAGTCAAGTCTATCAGATCATTAAGCAACACATTCAAGCACATTAAGCAAGACCGAAGCACACAACAAAAAAGTAGAGCAATTAACGAAAAGTTCCAAAGTCTCGTGCTTTACTAAATAAATTCCCCAGAATGAAAAGAAAAGTAATTGAAGCAGTAAAACCTTGATATTTAGCAACTTCTTCTCCATCAAAAAAGAGCTTAAAAGTAGGGTAAGAGTGGATATCAGCTTTAGAACAGACAGATTTGCTGGCGCCGCAGTCCACTTCTCCAACCTCTATTTCATCTTCCCCCTCCATTGCCTTCCCAACCTCTTCCCACAAGGTCCCCAAATTCTTACTGATAATAAATAAATATAAATTAAAATATAATTATAGTATTAAGCAGAGGATCAATAAATAAAATCACTTACCAATGCTTACACCATGGAACACAAAATTTGACAAACCATGCCGTGTCTTTCTCCTTCACCTACATACATAATTATTATTGTTATTATTTAAATAAAACACATAAATAAACCCAATTTAATTATTAATAATAAAAGAAAGAATTAGAACCACCTTGTCAGAGAATGTTTCAGGAGTTAGGGTTATAACTTCAGCTTTAGAAAGGAAGAGGGAGAGAAATAACGATAATACGATCCAAATCGAAACCGAACGGTTTAGATTTATCATAATTCTTAATCTTAGCTGATGATGATGATGATGATGATGATTTTCAGCTCCTTGGAATTGTCTTCGTTATCATCACAGTAGTGAAGGAGATCTTATGAGCAGCTGCGCGAGAAGGGAGAGATCTGTTGTTCTCTCTTTTACACCGGTCGTGACAGACCTTTTTTCTTTTTCAAGAAGGGCCTTATTTATTTCAGCCCACAAATACAGGCCCAAAACAATTGTTATCTGCCAGACAGAGGTATAGTTTTGAAACTCCATCAAATCGAGCTAGTGATCGGATCACGGGTCAGATAAATTGATCCGAATCAACTCTAAAAAAAACACTCATATAAAATACCTAACTAGTTATAAATTTACAATATAACACTTACATAAAAAAAACACCGATACAAAATCAAACACTGGATGACCTAATATGATCCTGATAAGCCTAAATGTTAAATTAAGCCTGAAGGTTAGATTATTAGTCAACTAATATGATCCTGATTCCTGAAGGTTAAATTAATAGTCAATTAAAATCAATTAAAATGCCAGTATATGATCCTAATTCCTGAAAGTTAAATGATCCTCATTTTTAAAGGTTGAATGATATTAAACATTGGATGACAAACAGATCAATCCATAAAAACTAAACACAATCAGCTTAAATAAAAATCTAGGTTTAACAGTAACTCCAGCAAAAGCAAAATTAACTAATTTGCAAAAATAAAAGAAAAAGCAGAACAAACGAACAGAGAAATAAAATTCAATCACTCCAGCAGAAGCAAAATTAACTAATTTGCAGAAGCAGAAGCAAAAGCAGAACGAACGAACAGTGAAACAAAATTCACAGTAAAATAGAATAGCAAGTCAAGAGCTTTCTCATCACATTTTTTCCGCGATAGTAAAATAGAAGAATGCACCGCCGTCTGAGCAATATTCACAGCAAAGTTCAGGTCTTTGACCATTTGAAGTTGCAGAAAAGAAAAGAACAGAGAAAGTGAGATACATACCTGTGGGTGTGATAATAGGGAAGAATCGATGCCACTATTATAATAAAGAGCTGCAAGCCTGCAAGTTCAAAACAAATAGCGATTAAAGATGTTTCAATTTGAAACAGAGGATATGCCACTGTTATAGAAAAGAGAGAGCGAAAGAAGAAAGAAACAAGTAACAACAGCTCATCTAACCTTATTCTCAGATTTGAAACAGCGATCAAGGATTAAAGAGTCTTTTGCTCCTCTGCTCTTCTTTGCGACTGAAATGGGTTCGAAGATTTCTTGAATTAGGTTTGAAATTAATTAGGTCTTCTGCATTGCGTTCATTTCTTTCAATTGAGAATTCTTCTTGTTTTGGCCTTTTAACTGTAAAATGCCAAAACAACGTCGTTTCGGTCATGAATATATATATAAAAAATAAGGCCGGGTCTCAGGCGGGTTTATCCGGGCCGGCTGGGTCGACCGGGTCTCACCGGGCCAATTCTCAGCATGTTTTTTGCTTAGACCTGGGTCGACCCTCCAGGCCGGGCCAGGTTTCAAAACTATGGATATAGGGAAGCAATGAGAATTGACGGGTTGAGTTTTTATGAAATCTATATCATATTTATTATCAATTAAGAGAAAAATTAGATATTTATTATTTATTTGTTTAGGTATTTATATAGATATCATACTATTTATCATTCAATATAAATTAAAATAGTAATACACACATATATAATGATAATATTAATACGACTTGGACTAGTCGTATTAATACCTGTCTTCTTGCCTTGCTGCTTGCCTTCATGCTGCTTTTGGACTTGTAGCTAAGTCCTATAAATCCCTTTGCTCTCTCTTAGCAGCCTTGCCTTAACCGACTGTGCGGGTTGGTTGGCATACCTATCCCTTCCTGTCTTTCCTGTTTCTTACTTCCGAGTTGGCTTAGAATATCCTTCCACTGTGGAAGGACCACTTCTCTTGAACTCCGGCTCCGGGCTTTTCCAAATCCGAAATAAAGAGCTCGATGCTTCGGGTTACTCATTACATTCCTGCCTCACTTCCTCTGTCTAGGCTCATGGAAAGTCTGACGTTCGCTGGGATGAATGCTAATGGGTGTACTCCCTCTTCTTTCTCATTATAGGTATTACGTTCGTTGACTGCAAAAGGGGCGGAAAGGCAATCTCCCATTCAAAGAGCCTTTAGGAGTCATTCTTTGTCCTATTTTTGACTATTGATCATGTCTGCTCGATTCTCGAATTATATATATATAATTTTATCATTATATATATGTGTATTACTATTTTAATTTATATTGAATGATAAATAGTATGATATCTATATAAATACCCAAACAAATAAATAATAAATATCTATATATATAGACACATACACGTGTGTATTGTATCAATAGGATTATATGTATATTTTATATTAAATTTTAAAAAAATAAATGTACTATGTATATATATTTATATGATATTATACATGCGTGAGTTTTCAGTGTAGTATTAGACACAAATTACTATGAATTGTTAAAATAAAATTATTATTTTTTTCTTTGATGAAAAAATTGGATGTCTTTGTTTTAGGGGTAATTTAGTCTTTTTCAGTGGCCTATTAGTCGTTAAATGGTTTTCAGAGGTACATCTATCTTTTCACTTTTTTTAAAACAATAAAATGACTTATTTACCTTTAATGTTAAAAACATTTAGAACTATTGACTAAAAATATCTTAGTCTTTTCATTATTTAGAGAACAATAAAAAGATAATTTTACCCTTGGCATTAGAAAACAATAGTTAATATGCTCATAGGCATGTTTTTCCTTTCATATATTTTTTTTTCCATTCAAATTCAAGGAGGGCATTTTGGTCTTTTATGTTGATTAAATAATTTTTAAATTCAAAACATTGTGGGCGCGTGCTCTCCATGTGCTAATGCATATAAGGCGGCTGTGCCTTTTAGGCAGTATAGGTGGCGCCAAAACTGCTCTTTTGTTGTGTCGTTGAAAACACTGCCACTTCCTCTTCCTTCTAGTGCAATGTGTGATGGAGGCGGATAGGTGGTTTGTGGTGATCGTTTTTTCTTTTTCTTTTTTTTTTCTCTTCTCCCCTAAAAAGTACACGCTGGCCTTCTTTGTTTTTGATATTTCAGTTTCAGTTCTAATTCCTTTGATTTCTTATTTTTGCTCTTAGCACTTTTATAAAAATCTTGTTTATTTTCAATTTGTCATTTTTTTTTTCAATTAGGCCTTTATTCTTTCGACTTCTAATTTTTTCTTTACCTTTTTGTTAAAGTTTTATTGGTTTTCAATTGCATTCTATAATCAATTTTTTTGATGTATTATTTTTTTCAATATGGTCATCATTCTTTTGATATTTTTTTTCATTTTGTTAAAGTTATTTTTCCTTTTTAATTTAACCCTTCAATCTAAAATTTTTAGTTGTCCTTTTTAATTATATATATTTTTTATTTTAGATCATTTTATGTAATTGATTTTTTTTCAGTTTTATCCTTCAATGTTTGATTTGTTCGGGATTGGACTTTATAATTATTTTTTATTAATTATGGTGCTTCCAGTCTAATGACTCGGGTCATGGGTTTAAAAAATTAAAGCGAATCAATATTTTTTTAGGTCATTTTCTTTTACAATTTCATTGTTTGATATTATGTTTTTTTAGAAAAATATTGTCTTTGTGGTTTTCTTCAATTTCTTTTCTATCAAGTTATGCTGGTCTTATAACTCGGGCTATAGGTTTTGCAAGTTAACCCGAGTTGGATCGCCCTTTATTATATAGATCATATGTCTATCACAACATTCGTGATTTCATCGATAAAAAGTAATTTTGACAAAATTAACGTCTAAATACCGATGAAATAATCCATTGGTAAAATAAAAGTGATTTTTAGAATGGTACCAAACTAATTGTAGAATATTACTATCATGGTACACTAGTCATTAAATCACAAAAGTTACTGTATTTCCAAAGGACGAGTTGTATATTACGTTGTTCATTAGTACATCATGTGAATTAAGGCATTCACATTAAAAAAAAAACTAAAAGATCTTAGTCATGTACTCTAGATTGTGAGTGTTTTCATTGTGAATTAGAGTAGTGCTTATCGAGGAGGAATTAGTTGGTTCTCGCGATAAGTTGTGAGCAATTTGCTTTTTGCCATTTTTTCATGGTGTGCATGGCGTGCTTTGAGTTGCTGGTTGTTTGTTGTCAGGGATGTTTGGTGGGCTGTCATTCTCTTGATTTGTTCAGTATGAAGGGGCTGGTAGTTAGATAGAAGCCTTACCTGCGATGTACCTGGTTACGTGGTTGTTCTTGAGAGAGTGTTGGTCTAGTTTAGTTGGATGAGATTTTGGTTGATTTTTCATGGGATGGTAGTGATTTCTTTGCTGTTTCTCTTCGTTCTAGGCAAGTATAAGTGCACTGTCACTATGCTGAGTTTTTTTTTAAATTATTTCTTTTGGATTTTGCTAGATTCAAGGGATTGCAGATGAATTTTACGTCTGAGATTGATTGGGGCAGTCATGCTTTTTTTTTTTATGTACTGGTTTATATAATGTTTATATAGTTTCACCGGCAACAATTATTTTGTTTGTTGGGGCATTTTTCAGGGGTCTGGTTGTCTGGGTTGGGTGAGTCTGTTTTGTTCTATGTGGTTTGGGATTTTTAGGTATTAGAATCTTTGTGTTCTGGTTGGGTTCTCGTACATTGCTGGTGCTATTTCTGATGTTTATTTGTTTTGCAGTTTGGCGTTGGGGTGTGCTTAGGCTCTAGTGGTTGTTGCAGTTCTTAGTTAGTCAACGGTCTTTGTACTGACCAGGTTGGTTTCCTATGCATTTTGATTTTGTGTTACGTTGCTTGGTTTTTGTTTGTGATTAGAATGCATGATTTTTATTATGGGATTAAGCAACTATTTTGGATTTTCTGGCACATGAGTTGGTATGCTTCTTTTTCTTTGATACATACCTTATCTATCAGGGTTTTGATTGCTTTATGTTTTCTTAGGGATGTTTTGATTGCCAATGTTCGTGGACTTGAAAGTCAGCAAAGTCCATATGACGTGGGTCTGACATGTTTGTCAGACCCAAAACCCTTGGACTTAGTGGTTTGTCAAGTTTAAAGTGTGTAGACTTGGCAGGACAGCCAAGTTCACAGTAATGTGGGCCAGACATGTTTGCAATACTCATATAAAAAAATTGGTGGATAACACCATTTAGAAAATATTTGGTGAAATAGCACACTTTTACCTTGTCACGCTTCAAAATAGCGATATTTAGTAAATGTCGTGCTTTTGAAGCACAACAAGGTGAAAGTTCAATCATTTGGCTCAACCAGTCAGTCAATTGGATCTAGTTGTATTAACTGGTCGGTTGTTTCATATAAAAACCATAATTTTATGAACCTTTTCTTTCAAGTATGTTTTATGAGTGAAAAAATACACCTTGCCCAACATGTAGACTAAAAAATAGACTCCAATTAAAATCTCAAAAAGTTATTATTCACATAGTAGTTGTCCTTTGTTTTTCAATGTTTATGATAACAAGTGATTCTAAATAATTAAGTGTGGGTCTGTCATAACTAATGAGGATTTGTCCCAAACAGATTATGTAGATGGCCGAACAAATGTATTTGTGAACCAGTGAAACAAGTCTAGGCTCAAGAAGAGATTTGGTTGTGTCAGACTGGAATAACAAATCAAAAGAGCCATTACTTTTGATCTAACAATCAGATTGCGCTTAAATTTTTATAGAAGTTTCCAAAAGTTATTTTCCCTATAATAACCATTGTGTAGCTATGTGGACTATCAGATTTTTATATATAAAAAATCTCACCTAGGGCCCCCGATTTTGATAGCTTTGAGATTTTCCTTGCTATTCTCGAAACCGATTGACCGGTTTCACTAACATTATAAACTGATCGATCAGTTGAGCCAAATGATAGCACAATTTCACCTTGTCACGCTTCAGAAACGCGATATTTAGTAAATATCACGCTTTGGAAGCACGTCAATATAAAATTATGCTATTTCACTAAATGTTTTTCAAATAATATTTTTCCATTAATTTTTTACATTTACTAGGTTAATTGCACAATTTATTAAAATGAAGTGGAATTTAATCTTAACACTTTAGCTCTTAACTCTCTTTGCATTCAGTGGCTCATCAAACTAGCCTTTGAATACATCTAGTAAGAGGATTATTATCATTCTTCTCTTTTTACACCTTTTAGTACCTCTAAACCTTAACCTGCACCAAGAACACAAATACAAGCGAAGTACAGACAAACACAAGTGAATGGTATCAACGTCACTTAGCTTCAAAGCTTCATAGAAAGCATGAACCACTTCAAAATTCTCCTTTTTTGCTTGGTGATTTCTACCAAAATTTATGTCTTTGGCAAGTATAGCTGCCAAAATATATGCATGGATTTCTAGAAGTATTTTAAGACAATGGAATCAAATGGAAAAAATAAAATAGAAGGAACATAAGCAAGAATTCTTTTCCCATGAGAAGGAAAAACATTTCTCTATTTTAATAAGAGATCAAGAGGGTAAAAACAGTACATGTTGCTGCCCAGGATCGAACTGGGGACCTTTAGTGTGTAAGACTAACGTGATAACCACTACACCACAACAACTTGTGCATGCATGTATTCAATATGCTTTATATTACCTAAAGATACCTATATCTCCATCTTTGACTAAAGTTTCTAGTAGAGCCCCACGGCTCTTGCAGGGGTTTATTGCTGGGCTTCCTATGTGCTGAATTAATTTAATTATGGAAGATTCACATACTTTCAGAAAGATTTGTATATTTCCGGCACTCTACAGCTTATTAATATTAAATTTTTTAAAAAAATATATAAAAAATTAAGAATATAAAAAATGTTTTAATAGTGTTATTAAATCTAACCATGTGAATTAATTTTTAAACCTTCACTCAACTCTTTGTCAAACTCAAGATACATGAGTTTGACAGCAATGCTAGACTCACACTTGGGTCTGACATGTCTGGGTCTGACAACCATGTCAGATCTAAATATGGTTGTTAGACCCAAGTAGCTTGGGTATGGTGTGGTTGCCAAATCCAGACGCGGGTTTGCATCACGCATCCCTAAAGTTCATTCAATTTTTTTTTTATTAACCTCTAATTTTAGTGAAGGAATCATCTATAAAATTACACAAATTAAGATAGTTAAAAGAACAATAAGTCTTTCACATATACAATATTTTCTTTTCCTACGTCATAATATATTAATTTAAAAGTTCAAAAGTTCTCTTATGATTATATATTTCAAATTTTTGTATATACTAATAGTTATAATGTAGAATAAACTCTCCTTGTAACAAACTTTGACAATTAAATCATGCAATAACATCTTAAATTAAAAAAAATAAAAATGAACACTTTAAAAAACTGTCCAACACTTGGATGGAAACGTAAAATTAATATTTTCATCCACAATGCATACAGAAAAAGAAGGTTTATTTTTGAAGACTTGAAATAAATCATTTAGAACTCAATATTTTTTTTTCCATTCTTTCCTCTTCGAATATAAGAAATTTATAAAATAAGCTGCACAAACAAAAAAGAGTTTGCTGTTAAGTTCTATTGCATATCAATAAAAAATCTTATTTGAATGAGGCAATGTTTATTTTTGCAATCCAATCGTGCTTTTAAAATTTTTTAATTTTTTTTGTCCCAAGCGCATGGGATTGACATGATTGTCAGACCTAGGAGCGCGAGTCTGATATGGTTGCATGGCCCAGGTGCTTGGGTATAGCAAACATGTCCGACTTGATAAATAACAAAAAAAAAAGGATAATTGTGTTTTTTAGTTGTCAGGAGAGAGAAAAAAAAATACAAACAATCGATCACCGGCAGCAATCCAATCATTATTTGTCTACACGTATCATACCACGTGGAAGGGGGCATGATTGCGTATCCAGTAAGACGGTGGATGGCCATATTTGGCTACCGGAAAGCGTCACACTCACCTCTTTAATAGCACGGGCGCCATTCATTCATTAGGAAAGAAAAAGAAAGCCAAAGAAACGTCTCGCAAAAAAATGAGAAATTAAAAGTGAAACTACTATTATAATTCACAGTAAAAGGTCTCTTGATCTACAATGATTTTTCCATACCATTTAACTTTTGTTATAATTTTTCATTTAAAAATATAATATACAAATTTTGAACTCTTGGAATTTATATTTACCATTTTTTATGTGTATATCTTTTGTGCACATTCATCTTAGTACTTATAAGAATATTAATATAAAACTAAAATTCTACAAAAAATATTTTTTTTTAATTGAAGGAATTTGACATTATTTTTTGCAATTTACGACATGCGAATTACAATTAATTAATTAACAACATATGGTATGATTTTTGATAAAGACAAAAAGAAAGTTTTTCTTACGAAGTAGCAACACACCGGTAACTTATGAAAGAAGAGTAAGGATTGTAAGATAATAATATTTTAAGGGTGTATGAATATGAATTGTTACGAAAATATTTAAATTTTAGAGAAAAATATATTTATGAGTATTCCGAAGGGGAAAAAAATGCATTTAATGAACCAAAACTCCACTTGAAAGATTTTAGGAATTCACACTTTCTTGTATTAGTAATCAAAATAAAAATAAAAGAGTGAAATTAAATCTTACAAGCTACTAAATGTCACGATAAAATTGGTGGTAGTGAACTTGAATCATAATTTTTTTTTTGTCTCATCACATTAGATTCTCTGTTTTAAAATATGTAGGTAATTTATCATGTAGCCTATCAATAATATTTATAATTAATGTTGAGCGAGATTATATGGAGTGGGAATAATAATATCTTAAAAAGTCATTATTTAGCTACATTCTGATCATAAAAAACGTTGTTATTGGTATTAACAATTTCTATTTGATAATTTTTTTTTTCATTGAGGTGTTTTTTCCTTCATAAAAATAAGATCATGATTGAGAGAGGATTTTATTTCTAGTTTGATTTTATATTTTTAGACAAATTTAAGGGTGTTTTGAATTGATTTATTGACATTATAAGAATACTTATTAGGTTTTGTTTTTGTGAAAATAGATTGAAAAATAAAGTTTCGAGTAAAAAACCATTGTCCAATTTTCTAATCACCTTTCTAGTGATCAGAAATTATATAGACAGATGACAGATCGTCTGTCTTTATTTAAAAAAAATTTAAGGTCTGCCTTTTAGGACAAAACAAAAGAATAAGACTAGGTGCATAACCTACTCTTTCAATTGGCTAGGTGTGTGAGGCCCAGGTGCTTAACTCTTTTTAAGATTTATTTTTTTTATTTAGATATAAAATATTTAAAATAGATTGATTTATTGTATTAATGGAATATATGGTTTAGTAGGTATTCACTTTTAACTTAAATTATTTAAAATTAATGAATTCAACAAAATTTTATGATTTTTTTAATAAAATATAATATAATTTTTATTTGGTTTATGAATTAGATTGTAATGATTTTTTATGATATTAGTAGGCATTTTTCTATAAAACCCTAAATTGTTTTTCTTTATTTTTATTCCATCTCTTTCCTATCCATGCCTTTTTTTTATGATTGTTTTATTAAATAAAAAATTGATTCTAAAAAATAAATTTATTAAATACAATTGGGTCCATAACTCATGTTAGGAGATCAAATATTTTATTCTACTTCTATCTCTCAATTTTTCAATTTAATCTTTGATTTTTAACAAATTGATTTTTGTATTCTTTTTAGCATAGATTAGTATCAAGTTATTAAATTAAATGCATGCGTAAAATTTTTTATTTATAAATATATTTTTTTGTCAAAAAATGCATTGGAGAGGCTTGCACATTCTTTTTTTGCGTTGAATAAAATTTTATCCGACTGGCATTGAATCGTGAATTATATAGTTAGTTAACAAAACACTAAAAGGTGTAGCTAAATCATTGTAGCCACTTCTACAGCACATTATTCGCTTTTTGTTCTTCTTTTCTTTAATTTTACCCTTCCACAACCCAATCTTCTTCCCTTTTTTTTAGTTTTTTTTTTTCAATTTCATCCTTTGTTATTAGGTTATTTTGAGAATTGTGATTCATAATTCCTTTTTATTTTCTTTTTGATGAGTTATTATCGGTCTCATGGATTTAGTTTTTTTTTCTTCTCAATTTCAACCTTCAACATTAGATTTGTTAAAAGTGAGGCTTCATAATTGTTTTTTAATTTTATTTCTATTAATTTATCATGATCTCATGACTCAGGTCGCTAACCCGGGTTGAATCGAGTTAACATGTAAACCCAGGCTGACTCGAGTTTTTTTTGTGCTACCTTTTCTTATTAATTTTTTAATTTCATTTTTTAATTTATCGTGGTCTTCTATTTCGGCCATGAACAAGATGACAACACTGGGAGCAACAGTAGCAGGATCAGCATGGCAGTCGTGGACTGTCCCACCCTCCATTGAAGCAATGTGTAAAAACTCTTCTCGCCGGCCCTTGCACCAGCAACCCTCCTTCTCCCTTCTCCATAGTCTGAACTCAAGACAACAGCACCCCTCAGTAGCAGCAATAAGGTGTGGTCACTTCCATGTAACGACAACAATGGAGTCTTCATCGTCCCAGCCGAGCACCAGCTTCTTCCAACCACAACAGTAATGTCGAGACTAGTTGAGAGAGAGGGAACCAGAAGACAGAACCAAAAAAAAGAGAAAGAAAGAAAAGAAAGAAATAATAGGGAAGACGAAGAAAAACAAAAACAGAGGGGGGAACAGCAGCAGCCGGCCACCTCATCATCGTCTTCATCTTTGTCTTCGAAATAGCGCAATAACAGCAAACAGCGATGCCTCCAGCAGCCGCCCACCCAGGTAAGTGGCCTCGCTAGAATAATTAACTAGTTGCTATTGCATGCATGCGTGAACCAATCACGCATGCGTCCAACAGTGGCTAGCCAGGTCACTGGTTTGGACCAGTGACCCGACCATTTTTTTTTTTAAGTTTTGAGACCGGGCTACGCAAATGAAAAAAAAAGAAAAACAAAAAAATAGTTGTTATTTCTTTTAATACAGAATTTTGCGGATTTATTCACTGGCGTCAGAGTCAGGAATATTGTACTTTTGTGGATTGCGCAATATTTACTAATGCTAGAGTTGGAAATATTCATAGGTGAATATTCATTGACGCCAGAGTCGGGAATATTATAGGATGACCTGAAAAATAAAACAAAGACCAATTTTTAGCAATTTAGACAAAACCAGCAGTGCAACCTACCTTAGGTGGGACGCTTAAGGGGTGATAGCATCTTTCTTTTTGCTTAACCAGTCCCGTGCCATAGAATCTCTATTGACCAGTTAGGGTTCCTAGTGACCATAATACTAGGTGGCGACTCCTTGAACAAGATCTTTTCCCCTAGAAGAACAAGATGTCAGAAATCTGTTCTTTTTTCAATTCGAGTGATAATTCGCCGCGTTGTCCGGGTGTGACAAAATGGCGACTCCACTAGGGATTTCTTTAGACTAAGCTTTGTTTTTTGTCTTTTTATTGCTAAAAATGTTTGTCGTACTATGTTTTTGTTGTTGTGTTGTTTGTATTTATCAAGTTTTATTTTTTGCTCTTTTTATTGTTTTAGCATGCATATCTATTCATGTTTATCATGCATATATATTGGATATGGATCTAAGGCCTTCACACATCATTCATCTCATTTTTAAAAATACGTGTGGTATCAACTTTAAGATAAGTGGAGGAGTAAGACACCTCAATGGCTTTAGCTTTGGTAAGGCTCGCAAAACTATCCAATTCTCGCATGATTGTTTGCTCGACAGTGGTCGATATGCCGAACTGATATTACTCAAGGCCTCTATCTTCATGCTGCTTGTAAACCTCATATCAACCTTTTGAGGACGATCACTGAGCATGCGAAAGACCTTTGAGACTAGACAACAAAACTACCCCGATGCATTTAATGACTAGAACCTATCCTTCAGGTTAATCCCTGCGTAGATTCATTGAGATAAGCTTAAACATACTTTTGGGTGATGTAATGGCCGTTATGCCTAAGATAACAACTGTTGAGTATGGACTCGAGTCTGAATCCTTGCAAATGACCAACGGAGACTGCTCTAAACTGGATTTCGGTGAGATACCACTACTCAAAGATATTAGATGTATAATGAAAGACACCAATAATGTGGCTAAAAGCTCAGATGATAAAAGGCTTAACAGATCTCCTCTCGACATTGCAATGAATATCGAATTTGAATCTGACAACACATCTAAAGAATAGCGATCGTTATGTCACCCTCTAAAAAAGGGAACCATACTCAATAGGTTGCATTCATCTTCATGCATGTTTGAACATACACTTATAAACTGTCATAATACCGCACTCTAGGTGAAATATAGGTCCCCCATTGAAACACACTTATAACACTCGACTAAAAAAAAGACAAATGGAAAACGAAGAAAAAGCTCAGTGGGGCAACTGAGATGTCTCAACAAGCTATGTATTCCCAATTTGCTTAACCAGTATATGCCATAAGAATGTCATCTACCATTGACCTTACAATAAAGGAATCTCAAAAGAACAAGATGGTAAAAGAAGATGGCCTGAACAAATAGGCTGGCCTGGAACAAAGGTTGAGGGCATTCTAGGGAACTAGCCTACATGACCATATAAAAGCTACCGAGATGTGTTTGGTACCTAACGTAGTCATTCATAAGAAATTTAGGGTGTCAGAATTCATCAAATATACAAGAACTCAATGCCCTGTAACTCATCTCAAGACATACTACAACAAAATGGTAGAGGTAGTCTATGACGAGAAACTGTTGATTCACTTCTTTCAAGATAGTTTGAGTAACGTTGCCCTTACTTGGTATATGCGGTTGGACAATACTAAGATAAAAAAGTGGATGGATTTAGTTAATGCCTTCATTAGGCAATATAATTCAATATGGATGTGGGCCCTGATAGGTCAAGCTTGCAAGCTATGAAAAAGGACAATAAGGAGTCCATAAGAGAATACAGTCAAAGGTGGTGTGAGACTGCCGCACAAGTTAATCCTCACTTATTGGAAAAGGAGATGATCAATTTGTTTGTCAACACTTTCAAGGCCCCGTACTTTGAATACCTGGTTGAAAGCTCTGCACAATATTTTTCTGACTTGGTTGCTATAGCTGAGAGGATTGAACAAGCTATCCATTTAGGAAGGATTGCTGACTCGACTGAGAAGAAAAGTTTCACTTGAGAAAGGAAAGAAACTGAGGTTCACAATATTGAAGGTGATTACAAAGGCAGGAGAAAGAGCTACCAAAACAAAGACATCTAGAGGTCACTTGTCCTGAAGACAAAGCTACAGTGTCCTTAAGCCAAGACTGGTCCACGTGTGACCTTAATTGACTACTAAAAAGGTGCCCTTGTCGAGGAATTCATAGGAGAGAAATGGTTGGAAGATTCTAGAAATTTCAATCAATGATCGCTAAGTGTTTAACCCTTTTATGTGTCACTTTGCTAGTACAAGGTCTTAGTTGCCTTTTTAGGATTTCAATGAAATAATGAGTTTGTCCTTTAATTGTGTCTCTTCCTTTGATTTACAACCAAAATATCCTGAAAGGGATTCCCTCTAAGCACTCATAAATACACTTTTGAAGCCTCGCGTGATCTTATAGACTCAATTCATTTCTTTTACCAAAATCAGTTTCCGTATTGGAATTTTAAAAATTGAACTTACATTTTGATTTAAAAAATAATTTAATGTTTATTTAAAATGATATTTTTGACATTTTACTTGTAGAATGACACATGAATCAAACAACTCTTTCATTGAGGTGCCTAAACTCTGAACCAAAGTGCACGAATAAAAAATAAACTTTTACCTTCACACCATGACCTTTGAACCTTGTGTTTTAAATGTATTCATAATGGTATGTAGTGGACTTATTATTGTTCATTGACTCATGAAATGCATTTCTTTGCAAAATCGCAAATCATCACACTGGATGAGGTCAAAATTTATTGATCTTAAATGCTTGTGCTTGAAATGAGGAAATGCCATCTTTGTTGTTCCTTTCACATTCTAAAAGAGTATATCCCTTGCGATCTTATTTTGAGCCTGAATAATGTTTCTTTCATGAAAAATCTCGACTAGGATCACACCCCACACTAGGGGCAAGTGAAAATTTAAATGAGAAAAAAATAAAAAGGCTGAAAAGGCAAAGGAGCCCAAGAAACTCAAATGCTATGGGACATGCCCAAATCACAAGAAAGAGTGATAACCAAGATAAAGTGAGTATGCCCTAGAAAAGCAATGAAAAAGTCGAACTGCTGATAGTGAGGAAAATGATGAATAAAAGAAAAGCGGTAAAAAAAGAGAGGAATGACACAAAAAGTCGAACTGCTGATAGTGATCCTTAGTTTTTGAAACCCCGAAACACTCTTTAAGCCTTATGATCTTTTCTTTCATAACCAAAAACTTCAGCTTACATTACGTGCATGTAGAAGTCTTTTCTAATCAAACAAGTAAGCAACCTGGAACAATAAATAATGCTCTCAAAATGCAAAGAGTATTTTTTCATAGGAGTCATGACATCGAGAACAAACTATTCATGCTAATAAAATAAGTGTTAAAAAAGAGTTAGTTTCATTGTTAAACACCTATTTGTTGAGAAAACTATAATAGTGTTTCAAAAAAACTCATATTTTGATTGAAAATATACATTTTTCATGTCGAAGTTATAGAAGATTATATTCAATGAATTAAGAACATTAATTACATTGTGTGTATTATGAAAAAGGAAACTAACTCATATTTATTAAAAATTAAACACTTGTTTATTGAGGAAATTCTAAAAGGGATGTTTTTTTTCCTTAAAAAAAACACTTGCTTTGGTTAAAAACTAACTTTCAAAATAGTATTTAGAAACGCTTGCTTTATGTATTATGAAAAAGAATATATATGTTTTTTTAATTTTAAGATAAAAAAAACTCCTAGAATGATTCTAGAACTTCTAAAAAACTTACAATTTAAATATTATATATATAGATTACGATTCAATGATTTGCCTTAGTGTTTAAGAGTTATCCCAATACTGCACACACACACACACACACACACACACACACACACACACACGGTATTGGGATATAATAAATATATTATATGAATGTTGCTCGACTCAACTAAAGTAAGGGGAAGCATGCCAAATGTTGTTCTTCAGCTAATAGTGTCAAAGGAATGACCTAACATTGTCATATTTAATAATTTTATTTATGGGAATCTTTATTGGTTTTTACACTCAAGTTTATAGATAAATATTTGATTGACAGACTCATGGACAGAAATAATCTGTCAGAAAAACTTTCAATGTCAATTTTTGGTCTGCCGATGAGTTCATTGATAATAAATTTATTGATGAATTTACAGACAGACAAAGTGTGCCAAAACAAATTTACCTGCTTCATTCTGTCTGTATTTTCCTTGGGAAGTATGCCATATAACCAACAGAATACCATATGCAATTCTATCGGTGTTTTTATTTGTCCGTCAGTATATCCATCGGTAAATATATCATGTCACCGACGGAATACCATTTGTAATTCTATCGAATAGTTAACACTAGCAATGATATTTGCAATAATTCTTTTTCAATTCTCTGGAATATATCGATGGATGTGTTCCGTCAGTAACCTCGTCAATAATATTTTAAAATATATTTTTAAAAAAATATATTGAACAGAAGTAGAAAAATAATTAAAATAAATTAAAATCAAATATATAAAAAGAAATTAAAGTAATATAAAAATTAATTATTTATTAAAAATTTAAATATTTATACGTTCAAATACAATAAATCTAAAACAGAGACGGTGCTAGAGGAGAAGAAGGAGGCTGGTCATCGTCGAGATCATGGGAGCAATAAAGAGGAGCACATGAACCACCTATATGTGATCTTATATTCATTTAGAAAACTTTATTCTAAATTAATAAAAATTCAAAATAATAATAAAATTAATCATGCACTTTAGTTGAAATTGAACAACAAAATTGAAAAAAAAAATAACTAAAATTCTTCAAAATAATGAAAAAATATATTTAAATAACAACTAAAATTCAACACAAAATTGAACAAAATTAATGACAAAAAACATAAAAAAATAAAGAAGAAAAAGGAATGAAAAAATCTTACCTTTATGACATGCTTAGTATCGGCTGAGAATTAAAAAAATAAATAAATGAAAATAGATTGTTAAAAAACCTAGAAAAAAAAAAGAAAAACAAGGAGAAAAATGAAGAAAGACAACATATCTTTGGATGAGAAAAGAAGATGATGCTTAATTTTAGCCTTGGGTCGTGAACAAAAATAAGAGAATGAAGAAGAAGAGAGAAAAAGAAAGGATGAAAGAAGAAGTGAAGAAGATGAAGTCTCATCTGTTGTGCCCGTGGTCTTTTATATTAGGTTTTACTGATAGAATATTAAATATTTATATCTTGAAAATTTATGTCTATGAATCTGTCTATGAAGTCAAATTGAAATTTTCAATTCGCACGAAAAATTTCAGAAACCCCTTCAAATATTACAAATAACTTTTCATTTCATCGGTGGTTCTGTTGGTAAAAGAGTAAACAATCAACAGTAAGAAAGAGCATTAATTACCAACGCTTTAGAATTCTCATTCCATTTGTGATTCCATTGGGGGAACGTGTACCACAGTAAAAAAAAAGCATTAACTGTCAATGCATTGGAATTCTCATTCCATGGGTGATTCTGTTGGTAAAAAAAAAAAACAGTAATTATCAACGACTTGAAAAGTGCATAGTTCTCATTGCCACTTAAATATATTGATGGAAACATTCCGTTAGTGTATCCGTGTGTAATTAACACCATGAACAGTGTCAGGGTGAAGGAAAATAATTCTCATCGCCACTGGAATATACCGATGAACACATTTTGTCGGTATTTTCATCGATGTAAAATAGTGTTTGATGTCAGATTATATTTATATTCCTCATCTATCCATCCTGTAAATACTTAAATCCACAGCTTCATGCACAACACAACAACATCAGTTCACATCAATATAATAAAATAAATATTTCCTTGCCATTCAATAATATATTAACATCATTGTCATTACATTGAAGTGAACTTTGCCCATAAATATTACATTATAGTTTATGGCATTACAAATTCGTGTTGTGCAAATGAATCAAAATTGTCTTCTTCTTCGTCAATTGAATCATTCTCATCTCCATCACAATCTTCTACATTGATTTCGTCACTATCATCATCTTCATCTACTTGTGTATGTCTGTTGGAACTCAAAACATCATTTAATTTCTCAGCGTCAACATCAACATCAACAAAAATATTATTGGTGATGCAAAAATTTAAATTTTCTTCTAAGTCATTAGACGGAGCAATTCAATATGGATAAACTAACTCGCCAAGTTGAAAGACATCATCTCCCACAGTTTATTCATTGCTCTCATCCTGAACAACCTCGACATGACCCCTGTGTTTAGTTTTCACTATAAATAGTCAATCAATTCTTGAACAATCCTTTCTTAACGAGGGATTACTATTGTCTTCTACAACTCCATACACATTGCTAGCACTAAAAGTTGACCCAATCATCCTTTCTACCGTGGTATCGTGAGGAACATATGATTCTCCGTGTGCATACCAATACATATATTTCTCCATGAATTCTTTTTGTAGAAGATGCATTGTTACAACATATGGATCAATACATCTTTTATTCTTACACCTCTTGCATGGATATCTAGTATTGCATCCACTAGTATTTCTCAGATGAGATATTGTGTCATTAATAAAACCTTGAATCCCATTACAATAATCCATTCTTCGCAATATCTGGGATAAATCTCGATATATCCATGAACGATCATCCATTACTCATAGTTTTGAAACCCGGCCTGGCAGGTCGACCTGGGACTCGGCCAACCTGGGCCTGGGGCTGGGCCGGGTCTAAGTAAAAAACAGCAGGGGATTTAGCCTGGTGAAACCCGGTCGACCCGGCGGGTTGACCTGGAACCCAATCGACCCGGGTAAACCCGGCTGAGACCCGACCTTATTTTGTTTGGCAACTGTCTTGCTCTTCATCTTCTCGTGGCTACTGCTATAAACTTCTTGTTACCTGGAGAAGCAGCTGGGGTGAAAGCGTGAAGACCAGGTGGTGTAACTCGCTCGACGATCACTGGCTCAATCGAGATCGGTCCATGATTCGGTAAAGTCGCCTTATAAACACTTATCCAGTTATCTTCTACGCTTCTTCTGTGGAAGTACAAGGTGGACTCGTCGACCCAGCTTGGCCAACCTCCATGTTCAACCACCTTAACTCAGTTAGTCCCATCACGAGTCAAGAATATATAGATGTCTGTGTTGAGTTCCTCCACTTCACCGCACCATCCTCTTTCTCTATAAGAAGCGACAACTATGTAAACGTAAGAAGGAGAGACTGTAAGGCTAAAATCAGCAATTCCATGTAGGGTGAGTCTCTGAGTCACCCCGATTGTTAACTCGGTTGCGTACACTACAGCCCAACTCGTCCTTGGCTCGCCTGGGTTTTCATGTGTTGGCATGTATACTGATCTCAATTCACAGTTAAAAACATGAAAACCCAGGCAAGCCAAGGACCATTTTGGCTTACATCTCTTTCTTTACCAAATAATCTTCACTCACAGTGGGCTTATCCTTCATCGAAATTCCACCTTTTTCATTCAATAAAGGAACATGTACATGTTTAGGAATTTCAAGGGCTGACCTTGATCTAGCGTATCATCTTTTCCTTCTGGCTCCTATGGCTTATTGATCTTGGGGATGGTTTCCAATAGGCAATCTTGGAAGCGAAGAGACTAAGGAGAAGGGTTACTTTAATGGGATTTTTTTGGGTTGACCCGGGTCAACCCATCTGACCCGTGACTCGATCATTAGACCGGGTCGACCACTGGGTCGGGTTTAAAAACTATGCCATTACTTATATCAAACATATTTAAATTTAATTAACTACATTAACTAAATAAATTTGTAAAAATATTGGTTTAACTTAATCTTATTCAATTTTTTTAATAGTTTTCTTAATTCATTATCAATTATATATTTACATAAATTCAAATTTCCACACATTTATCGAAAATTACAACTCGATAATAAAATTGATAAAATATCAAATGAACCCATTAAATAAATTATTATTTATTTCATCACAAAATACCAAAGTAAAAAATTCAACATAAGTTTCATCAATTTACAAAAAAAAATATTTTTATAAAATCTAAAACAAACCATAACATGTACAAATCATAAATTCATAGAACAAAATTGTATGACAAGAAACCATGGTTGTTAAAAATACGTTTAACTCGTAAAATCGTAATACGTTTTAACTCGTAAAATCGTACGATTTTACGAGTTAAAACCCATAAAACATGTAGAAACGGAGGCAAAACTCGAAAATCATTAAAATCGCATAAAACCGGTTCAAAATTGCATAAAACTGTAACAACTCGCAAAAACATTAAAAACGTTATGTTTTCACGACTTAACCAAAATGTCACCGGACCAAATGCAAAATTAGAAATGCAAAAAATTTTGACTTCGTCCCTGTCTCACAATCTCTTTTCTTTCCCAATTCCCACTTGACCAGGCGACCACCCTCACCCTACTGGTGACTTCGTCCCTGTCTCACACTCTCCCTGACTCTAGACTTCGTCCAATCATCCCCTCTCTGTCTCCTAGTCTCCCTGACTCCCTTTCCCTTTTCCCTTTCCCTTTTCCCTTTTCCCCAGCAAATTAAGAAATCACTTCCCCCCCGATCCTGAGCGTTCTTGGCGAGATGAAGGTAAGAATTGATTCCCAATCCCAGGCTTTGTTTTTTTTCTGTCTAATGGTGGTGATTGGAGACAAAAAATGATCTGGGTATGTTGTGAAATTCACTGTTTATCTTCTGGGTATTCTACAATTAAGTGGTTTGCTTCTAAGTATTTTTTCAGAGGGGGAGTGGTGCTGCACTGCTGCTAGTAATTTCATGTGCAGCTTTGTTTATCTTCTGTGAAGCTTTCTAACAATGGTTTACTGCTGTGTGTTGCGATTTCTTTTAATGTTCACCTATGCTCTGTTTGATCTTGCTTGCTTTGGTGTTGCAGATTCTGTAATTCTGCAATCTGCATAGACAACGATTCAGCGAAGCAAGAAAGCAACGAAGCATTCTAATTTCCAAGATTGCAGGTATTCTGTAAATCCAAAAACTGCAAACTTTAGGGCAATCGATGCACTTGTTTGGAATGCCTTTTGCATTTAATTTATCTAGGCTTTTTGTGTATTACTGGATAACAATTTAATACGGACTGCATCTCTCAAAGATATCATCCTACAAGGCTTTGATTTAGTGATATTTGGTTTGCACTGTATTGAGTGTATTCTGTTTTCCTTTTTTCAGGAGAGAGAGTGTAACCATTTGCATGCTTTGGCATTGCACTTGTTCTTTCATATTTCCTTGTCAGAATGTGTCCAAGATATAACCTAGATGCTACGAGTTGATGATTACTACACTAGTTTTTGTTTCAGTGATTGAGGCATTTCATTAAGCTTTTTTGCCAGTATATCAATAAGTTAAATGTGATGAACAATCATTTTAAGTAACGTAATTGGTCTCCTTTAGCTTTCTTATTCCTTTGTTCTGCCAAATCATGCAAACGTGCACCCATTCCACTGCTATTTTTAGCTTAATCTTGATACATGGAGTTGTTGGCTTTGGAAACTTCTGAATCACTGTCCTGATCTACCTAGTGATATATAACCTTTAGGCTTGTCTAGGAATGCTTATACTTGAACTTTTATTTTCTACTGTTCAGATTGCTTGAATTTTTCCCATAAGAGTGGTGTGTGAATGTATAATCTTAATTATGACCAACATTATAGCAAGAGTGGTTTTGAATTGTAGGATACATGGCTTTTAAAAAAACTACAAGTGGCAATAGACTTGATGTAGGATGGCAATATGGTATAGATGTTAACAAGAATTCAAAAGGAATGCAGTGCAAGTTTTGTCAGAAAA
>Ga0325405_1000193_pt1 | contig 57799 bp, 28 predicted proteins | sample PopdelMetagenome_21_FD_205663 | JGI IMG/M metagenome (GOLD analysis project Ga0325405, IMG submission 205663) | Populus deltoides microbial communities from Bellville, Georgia, United States - Xylem-Control-R2 | ecosystem: Host-associated > Plants > Phyllosphere > Stem > Wood/Secondary xylem...
TTAATTTTTTCAAAAATACTTTTAAAATATAAAAACAAACAGTCATAATGGAATAAACTCTTATTTAATGTTTGGTAAAGCATATCAATATAACTATTAATACAGGCATTGAGTAATAAATGATCTCAGAAGTCCCATAATTAATAAGAAAACTTAAAACAGGCTACTACTTTTACCAAACAAAATACAGTACTTATTAGTTAAGGTTCTTAATTTTCTTTTTCTTTTTCTTTTTGAATGCGTCTAATTAAGTTGATAATTAATGTTAGTAGTTAAGATATCTTAATTAAGAAGAGCAAATAGCACATTAAATCAAGACTCCTTCAACTTGTTCATATCTTCAATGTTAATCCAATATTACACAACTCAACTAGAATCGGCCGTTGAAACCCATCTCGCCACGTGGGGTGTTTTTTTAATTAATATGGATATTTAAATTAACTTATATGTATTTTGATAAATCTTATTCGTTATAAAGTTAATAATTATATAAATTTTTAATGATGCTGAAATTTATAAAACTTAAATTAATAATTTAAAAAAAAACAAATTTAAAACTAAACTATACCCTAAAATTACCAGCCGCCTTTAAACAGATTAATACCTGTATCCAAATTCAATATCACAGTTTTACACCTTTGTTTAAGGGAGGGTTTTTTTTTTTTTTTTAGCCATGCAACGTGGCAGAAACCCATTTATTACTGGTATTAGGCCATGTAGCCAATCAGAAGACCCCGCCCGGAGCACAAGGCAAAATGGGATTTAAGGTTGACTTGTGATGATTCATTACTCTACACTCTACAGTATATACTCCAGCAGCGTATATTTTGTCCGAAATCTGGGTGTCAAGAAATTGAGCTGTTTTTCTTTCAATTATTAATAATATATCTGAAAGGTAAAATGAAATATATCTCTTGTCTTGGCATTTTCAATGGGATATCCATATTATCATCAGTTTTCCTTGAAATTAATGTTTCAAAATTAAATTTAATTGCAATTTTTCCTAATAAAGTACTTGTCATCGTTCAGGATTGTATAGTCAACAAAAAGGAGCCATCTATTCAAAGGAGGCTATCTTTATGTCTATAATCATGTTATTAATTACCCCAAATCAGGAACTTAATTAATTGGGATTTATTAATCACTGCTCTAATTAGGGCATGCTTGATAAAATGGTGATTTTACAAATTCATGAAATTAGATGAGTTTGGAGAAGCAATTATGAGAATCACGTGGTTTGAATTCAAGTCTTGCAAATATCACACCAAAAAGTTGATGGCTTATATCCAAGGAAAGCTTTGTGCAGAGGTGGGCAATAATCCATTTTGGAAGCCCTAAAATCCAACATTGTGTTCTTAAGATGTATCCACACGTGCATGCATTAATTACGCCATATTTAAGACCCGAGCACGGTCATTAATTATTCTCCTAAATGACTACTGGCCCCTGAGATTTCACCGGTGAGAAGAACCCACCAGAGATAAATGATTGCCATAAGGGAGTTTCTCCAATATTCTGGTTTGAATTTTATGAATTTTTTTTCCCTTTTTTGACAATGAAGTAGGAATTTTCTCAGCACATGTGTTGGCAAAAATAGTGTCTGTTGAATTTCTATTTAATCCAATACACCCACAATATTATTGTTAAAAAAAATTGAGTTAGTGGGAAAAAATAGATTTACACGAGAATTGGCTTAGAAACAAAAGTATAGTTTTCTTTATGAATGTTTCTTGTATTTATAGACAACTAACCTATTTAAGTTGCAAAATTTATTGCTCGCATGATCAACAATTAATTTCCCAGATGAATATGATCAGCAAAAATATTTGGAAGTTAGATATAGGAGATTAAGAAGTAGACCCATGCAATAAAATAAAATAAAGACTCACGGGCATCCCCACCTCTTCCACGGTGAAAGAAAGGACCTGCGCCAACCTCGGTAATCCACCTCCACCACACCCTCAAAGTAATGCCATATACTTGCTAGCAGTGAGCTGTGTCGTATCTGCTTTCTTCAGCAACTCACGAGCCTATTTAGGGCCCTTCCCACTCTTCACTTCTGTCTCCCATAAAACCCCTTGTAAACCTCTCCACCAAGTCCACAAATAAAACCTTAAAAATCATGAGGACTACTAGCACTACCATGTTTTACCTTTTGTTCACCTATTTCCTGTTGTCATCTAATTCTCTAGGCATCACTATGGCTGGCCGTGCCATCCCCTCTAGTGTTCCAAGCACCATGATGCCTCCTTTGGATTCGCAGGGTGAAGATTATGTGGAAAGGAAGCCTCTTTTCAATCACAGGCGACCCTTTTTCGGTACTGAGCCTGATGTCAAAGGTTGCTTGCCGAAAGGCTATAGGCATTCATCGGCTCCAAGCAGATATGTCAACAATCTGCCTCTTATCTCATGCTCTAAGTTGCACGGGAAGCGTTGATGGCGTACGCGGTGCAACTGATGAAGAAGATGTTTTAAGATATAGTTAACTGCAGCTATATATATGCATGTAAGTAAGTTTAAACATGGTTTGTATGCTTATTATTGATAAGCTATGGATCAGGAAGGACAGGCATAAATATATGTCCATGATGAATCTTGGAGAGATATGTTGTACGTTTGTTACTTATGTGTATGTTCCAATGATGAATTTATTGGAAGAATGAGATGATCCAATACTTTATTGCACATCTCCTAGCTACACCTAGCTAAATTTCGGGTGCATACGAGTTTGTGCTAGTAGTGTATGCTGCCAAGTATGATAGAATCATTACACTTGAGGCCTGCAATGAAATGTTCTTGAGTTAATTATAACTTTGTTCTTGTGTTTTATCTGATATAATTTACTACTCTAAAACAACTAATTACTCCGTTGATTACCATTGGGCGCCATTCTCAATTTGATGGGTTTTTTTCCCTCGAAAATAACAGCTTTTTTGTCAGATTTTTCCATCTTAATCACTCATATCTCTTTTGTTTTGTTTATTAAAATAAAATAAATTTAAATTGGAAAAAACATGTAATTGATGGAGGGATTCAATTATAAATAGATTCACAGATCCAGGGATTAAATATATAAATTTTGAAACCATAATGACTTACATGTTATTTTTATTAAACTGTAGGGACTCAATTTTTATCAACCCAAACATTTTCCAAACTCAGGAAACTGCTCATCATAGTTTTTCGGAGACCGCGGCAAAAAAAAAAAAAAAGTGTTGGTTGTTATCCAGAGTAAATTCTTCATACAATCCCAGCCTAGCCCAGCAAGATTTTGATAAAATTTTTCTGTTTGTTTCTGCGTTTCAAAAGTATTTTTGATAAAATTTAAAATTTTTTTATTTTTTTATTAACTTTAAATTAATATGTTTTTAGTGTTTTCAAATCATTTTAAAGAGCTAATATCAAAAATGATTTTAAAAAAATAAAAAAACATCATTGACGCGTATTTTGGCACGAAAAACTATTTAAAAAGTAACCACAACCACACTGCCAAACACACTCTAAAAATTCTAGGCCATAGAGATCTAGGACACTTTTTGGCCTGATAGATCATTAAAAAGATAAATCTACGTTGGAAACTTTCAACACTTTGAAACTATAAAAATCAATAATTTTGTTGGTAAAAGAATTACTGATCAACTTTGAATCACCAACCAATAAAATATTTTTATCAGTAAAACTGTAAAATTTTATATTACAACAAGTTATTATTTTACATTGTGTTTTAAAAGTATTTTAAAAAAATAAAAAATTTATTTTTTTTACTTTAAATTAATATATTTTTTATGTTTTCAAATTATTTTAATGAGCTTATGTCAAAAATAATTTTAAAAAAATAAAAAATATATTATTTTAATATGTTTTAAAATAAAAAACAATTTAAAAAATAATTATAACTATACTTTTCAAAACGCTCAAAACAATTCACAACCACACAAGTTAAAGTCCATATGCAGTCACTCTTATACTACACAGACGGGAGTGCCTTTCAACTTCATTACACTTTTTTTTTTCTAAATTACTTTTCTCTTATGGTTTATATATTTCACTAACTTTATAGAATTTTTTTTATCTTCAAAGGATTTGTTTTTTCTGAAAAAACATCTAGCCATCAAATTAAAGCTCATCAACTACATGTCAGTCACACCAATATTCCGAAAAGCAACTATATATGTAAAGCTCTATTTTTATTTGAAATATTTTCATGACTTCATCACATAAAAATTGAAAATACATTTCTTTTTTAAACCCTAATTTCTACACCAGAGTACATTCTGCAATATTTTTGGATATACATAGTGCTAATAAATGGTGTTTTAGAGTTATTGCTAATAGAAAGAAAAAGGTATTTCAATTGGATCAAATACAAACATGTTTAGTTTGCACAACAACTCATGATTACAATCTTTTAATTACCCACTTTTCTTTGGTGATTTTCCCTATTTCTCTTTGAATTTAAACAATTTAGCAGCCCTTGATATTTTAAACAACAATTTTTAAGAGCTCCAAAATTCCTTAGCTGAAAACCAGAAGCAATGGCATGAACAAACCAAATGAGCTAAGCAGATCAATTTGCAAATGAAAGTTATCATGGCTACCTTAAAGTCATTCATGACCGGTCAGGAAGGGGTAACTCAATTTTTGATAGGATTGTAGATACAATTTTGAGTACTTTGAAAATTAAACAAGTACATGTATAAAAATATTAAATTTTATTAAATTATATAATTGGATATAATCTTTATTTAAAATATTCTTGCAAAAAAATAAAACAATCTCCAAACTTTTCTCTTAAATTTGATATGTGATAACTTGATTTATTTATAAAATCAAGTTAAGATTTGTGCTTTCCAAGAACATGAATTTAGACTTGTTTGTGGAGCGAGATTTGATGATTTAATACTACTTTTAGAGGTCGTTCGGTAATGAGGTTGCATCTGCGTTTTGTTAAAAATGCAGATGCAACCTATTTGGTAAAGGAAAAAACACAGTTTACTGCTTATGGGTCCCACATGTTTTTGCGTCCGAAACGCTAAGGAAAGAAAAGCAAGTAATTGTTGCTTCTTGCGTACTGCTCATGCTAATTAATTAGCATGAACACTACATTGTTCACGTGAACAGTGTAGCCAGCTCCATTGTTTCGGCCGGACCGGTTCCAGTTCAAAGCTTAAAATGCATTGAACCAGGTCCGACCCAGTAAAATAAAAAATAAAAATTATTTTTTATCTTTTAATTGTGTTTTATTCAAAAAACTAGTGTTTAACATTATTCGATAACACTATATAAATTAGACAGAGATCGCTTGATGACGTAGCATTTGCAGAATTTGATCGCAATCTCAATTTTGTTCCTGATTATATTTTACCTGATATTGTTGCGCACTTAAGAAACAAAAAAAATTGTAGTCCTTGTGGATGTATTTCATATGTGATGGAATTGTAGATAGTTTAATGGAACAATAAAAAATATTTTATATAAAGTATTATTTATTTCATGATGTAATAACAATAATTAAATCTACAGTATTTAAATTAAAAACCATCAATATTAATATATATTTTTTAAAATTATTTTATAACCTCAATTTCAAAAGCATTATTAACCAAACACATTAAACTATTTTTTGTTCAACCTCAATTTCAACCACAGTTTTAACCAAACATATATAAATACCAAATCAACCTCAATCAAAAGTACTTTCTATAAAAACAACTTTTTTTCAAACCACAACCACAACAGCTATCACAATACCAAACACGCTAAATTTTTATTTTTTTATAGACTTAAAAGGTAGATAAAAAGAGCTTAAGAATTGTTTAAAGAGTTTCGTTGCTTAAAAGTTTGTTTTAAAGAAGATATTTTGCTAAAAAGTTTTTAATGATTTAGAGTTGATGAAAGATATTGGTTTCTTTTTCTCTTGGCTTGTCTCATTTTGCGTGCCTCCATCCTTTGTTAATTTCATGACCTTTCTTGTTGTAATACAACATTGAAAAGGGAAAATAAACCAATGTGGGTAATTAATTGAAATAGGAATTATTATTTTTTCTTCTAATTGGCAAGAATTCATTGGCATTAGGGTAAAGTATAACTATAAAAAGCCACATTAGCCCTTGTTTTCTTGTCCGTACCTTTTCATCCCTAAGAGTCCTTGGCACCCACATGTACACAGCCACTAATTTGCTTACATGGCTACTTCTTGACACTTGTCTCTTTGAAAAACCCTCAATTGACAAACCCATGGGCATACTTCACTAGCACACCATTACAAATATATGCCTAGGAGGCTTCGTCGCAGGCTTTTTGACGGTGTCTAAATTATGTCTGTCTTTTATACATGATGTTTGGCTGGGCTAATTATTCCACTGAAGTTGTCTGAAGATGAATTGTAAATTGATGATTATGCAATTCATGGAGAGGAAACTTTTGCACTGTGGAATGATGAGGAGATATCTGACAACACCAAGGCTAATTCAGGTTTTAAAGAAGAAGATTTATCGTATATCATATCAAGTTCTTTGGTTGATGTTCAAATGGTAAGATAAAATTTTAAGTTTATGATGGATTTTTTTTTCCAAGTCCGACAGCAAATAGAAAAGGCTTTGGACCTTCTTTATTTTTGTCGGCAACTCTTTTGTTTACTCAATTATTTTGGCACTAATTGCTTCACATATTCCTTTTATATGGTTAGAATGATTCGATGTGTTAAAAAATCAATTCAATCCAAAAACTTAAATTGTTAAGTAAGGTTTCAATATATGATTTATATTATTCTTTAACACACCTCCTCAAGTGAAAGCCTTTTGGGCTTGAAATTTGCACATGCCCACATTACATTGTGCTTAATTTTTTTATCAAATAAATAGGAATGATGACATTCAAACTCATGACCGCTTGGTCAACCAGGATCTGATACCATGTCAAAAAATCAATTCAACCCAAAAGCTTAAGTTGTTAAGTGAGGCCGCAAGATATGATTTATATTATTCTCTAACACACCTCCTCAAATGCACACGTTACCTTGTACTTAATTTTTATCAAATAAATGGGGTGGTGAAATTCGAACTCATGACCACTTGATCATCAAGACTCTGATATCATGTCAAAGAACCATTTCGATCCAATAGCTTAAACTGTTAGGTGAGGTCCCAAGATATGATTTATATTATTCTCTAGCATGCTGAACTTACACAATTGTCATAGCTTGCCACGAAACATTTTTTCTCTTTTTTATTTTAAAAAATTATCTCTATCTTGGGACCATGACTGACCTGCAAACAGGTTTTCCTTGAAATGTTGTGAGAGCTATATCTCTAAAATTCAGATCCCAATGGCTAGATGTTAGAGGGTGGTGAGAAGTATAATATATCCAAACACCAGACCAATCCAACGGTGCAATTCAAAGATATGATTATTTAAATGTCTGCTCTCAGGGTAATCTCTCTCTCTCTCTCTCTCTCTCTCTCTCTCTCTCTCTCTTCTTTCGTTCGTCCCTCCTAGTTAATTTCTGCACAATTTTGTTATTTATATAGCAAATCTATCTATATTTACTAAAACACCCTTATATCAAGTTTGGGTACCTTTTTGTTCAACCAAATACCTTTTCTCGATTCGCTTTTAAAATACCATGCAAAAAATATCTCTCTAAAATTTCTTTTCTAATAATTCAATACTATTCCATTTTATTTTATTTTAACTAGTCATCTCATTTTCAGTTCTGAATTATCAATAATTTTATTAATATCATAAAATTTAATCGGGGGTTTACAATTTACCACCATTTCTATTTTATTTCTTATTATTCAATTCATCATGTGAAGTCTTTTGTTGGGGTTTTACAGAGTTTCCACCAAGTCATCTGCATGTCTAAATTATAAATTTATGGGGTTTCACAGTAGTGGTGCTTGAAAGACCATTTCTCAATGGTCATGGAGCTTTAAGGATCGTTTATCAACAGTAATGGAGCTTAAAAAGTTATTTCTCAATGGTTGTGGAACTTGACAAGCCATTTCTCAATGTTATAGACCTTAAATAGTCGTTTCTCAATAGTTATGGTCCTCAAAGAGTCGTTTTTTAATGGTTGTGGGTCTTGAAGAGTCATTTCTTAACGGTTGAAGAGCTCGAATAGTCGTTTCTCAATGGTTATGAGCTCGAAGATTCATTTCTCAATGATTATAAGCTCGAAGATTCTTTTCTCAATGGTTATATATGGAACTCGAAGAGCCATTTCTCAATGGTTGTGAATCTCAAAGAGTCATTTCTCAATGGTTATAGAGCTCGAAGAACTGTTATGTTTGGTGATTCGCAACCTCCTATCAAACATGAGAGGAGTTTTTTTCTTTTGCACCTTTGATCTAGGTATGTTCTCATATCTTTTCTTATTCTTCTTTGTTTTTGTTTTTGTTTTTTTTTTGTAAACATCATTGGACTTGTAATCTTGTTACCTATACTCTTATTTCATGATTGTGATACCAGGTTACCTTTTTTTGTGCAAACCATCAAAAAGGTCAAGATAGTTTTAAAGGGTGACGTGATTGCATTTAGAATAATTTTTAAATTGTCTATATATCTTTATGGATAAAAGATCAAGTCACAACATAGTTTAAAGTATTTTTTTCAATCAATGTTTTTACGACTGTACTCAGAACAAGTCTCAAGTTGCTTACATACCTTTTGCGGAATAAGGATCAAGTTATAATGTAGTTCAAGTATTTTTGTGTCATTCACAGTTTTAGCTCGTGTGGGCTAGGAACTACATCAAATTTCAAGCATAATATCTCTCTAAGAATTTGTAATTGATGGTCTCAATCTTTAATTTGTTCTCATCGATGATTTTATAAGTTCCATTGGTGTAGACCTCTTAAAATCATATAAGGTCCATCCTATTTGGATAGAAACTTATTATCCATGTGTTTTGACATGATTATTGCGCATTGTATTGCTAAGAAAATATCTCTTACTTTGGAATAAGCATGGTCACACCTTCTTATTAAAAGCTCTATAAAGTTGAGCTTGATAACATTTTATATGTTGTTGTGCTTCAAGGTGTTTTTCATTTAAAACTTCAAATCCATTGAGGTGTTAATAGATATTGTTTTTATTGAAGAGTCCTTCATAGAATACAGTCCTTAGTTATGGAATTTGACATTCTAGTGGAAGAACAACTTCAACATGGTATACTAAGGAACATAGAGTTGCTTGAGTTGGTATTCAGAATGTAGTATGAAAAGCCTATGGTGCTTTTCCAACTATATCATACCTTTATAGCTTTCTCTTCTCCCATACAACGCAAAAAGACTCCATAAAAAACATCGATAAAGAATGCTTTGGAAATGTATGAAGTGAGAAGATCTCTGCCTCACTTCTGACTTATTGCATGGATCTTTAGATAGCTTGGTATGTTTTAAATAGTCAATAAGTAGTTTACACTAATCTTTTTTTTTCAATTTATAAACAAAAATAATGCCTACTTGTTCTTTCTCTTCTCCATCACTAGTTATCGGTGGAACCATCATATTTAAAGCTTTGTTCTTTGTAGACTTCAGGCGTAGATGAAAAAGACTTGAAAGCTTTTAAGAGAGTTTCCTTACTTGAAAAGTTTGTCTCAAACAAAAAAATTTATATCTTCAAGAATCATCTTCTTTTGTGTTTCTATAAGGATAATTCTGAAACAAAAAAGGTTATAATCATGGAAAGCCATTGAAAACCATAACATTCAGTGGATTGGGTATAATGTTTCATTTTCTAAGGTTGAATTACCCACCTTTTAAAGAGAAATCTAAGAGAGTACAATAAATTTTTCAAAATGCACTTTATAAAGGTATATTAGTAAGTGAAAATAACTTTCTTATATCTAGAAGGGAAAGAAAAATATGGTATGAAAGGTTTTTACTAAAAAGAGATGACTTAGTTAATTGTAAGGAATTTACATGGCCATTTGCAAAATGGTTTGGTAGTATAGAATATATGGTGGAGAAGTTTAATAAATTAGTGCAAGATAAGGGTGTAAAATAGTATGTAGAGAGATTTGAAGAACTCAAAGCTTTAATGAATACCTTAAAGCCATCACTATTATAGTTATATTACATCTTCATTTCTATAAGTGGACTCAAGGATGACATCAAGCTAATGTTTAATATTCTTAAGATAATAATTACAATATCGGCTTTCGATTAAACTAAATGAAAATAGTTTAATAATGCATTGGTCAAGAATAGCAGAATCATTCCAAGAACTATTTTTTCATATAGCATAGGTAGACAACCAGGTAATCCACCACCCAAACCTTTTAACCATTCTAAAATAGAAGTGACACATAGTTTAAAATAACATCATAAGATTTTAGATGAGTAGACAATGAGGTTGAGGGAATGTTTTAAATGTAAAGAGAAGTATGCACCTGGCATCACTATAGTATGAAAGAAATACATATGATAAAAGCAATTGAAGAGGACAAGAAAAAATTTATATATGAGGAAAAACGTAATAATAATGGAATTAAAGCTAAAAAAGGTAAAATTAAAGAGTATGATCTATCTTTTAATATATTGGTCGATATATATATATATATATATATATATATATATATATATATATATATATATATATATATAACACTATTAGAATCAAGGGTAGTTGTAAAGGAAGAGACATTGTCATTTTGATTGATAGTGGCAATATACATAGTTTCATTGATGAAGGAGTTTACTAAAGAAATCAAGGTATTTATTGAGAAAACTATTGTTCTTACAATAATAGTAGCCAATAGAAATGTAATGCTCAGGGCTTTAAATTCATATGGTTTGTACAAAAGATATTGGTTTCAAACAAATTTAAAAGTGTTGAATCTATACAAATATAACATGGTGCTTGAGGTAGATTAATTGAGGGTCTATTCACCAATTTTGTTTGACTTTATTAAAATGAAATTATCTTTAAAAAAAAAAATAAAGGAATGATTGAGTTAAAAGGAACTACAAAAGCTAGATTAAAGATTATCATAATAATAAAAGTCCATAAAAGCTTGAAATAAGTAATACATGGATTCGTAGGATAATTATTTTCCATAGAAATATTTGAAGTACCCCCAAACAAGTAGTGCAAAACTCAGAAGTAAAGGTATTACTAAAAGAGTATGATTCAGTATTTGCAAAGTCTAAATATCTTTCACCTACTAATAGGTTTGATCATATGATTCCTCTAATACTTGAATCCAAAAAAGTCAATGTCAGACCTTATAAGAGTTCATTTATGTACAAGGAAATGATCAAAAGGTTGTTGATGGAAGTGTTATAGAATGAGATTATACAACACAATTGCATTTCATTTACCTCTTTAGTGTTGGTAAAAAAAAGAATAAAACATAAAGGTTTGTACTAATTATAGGTAACAAAATAATCTGACTATCAAAGATAAATTTCTCATTCCACTAATTGATGACTCGATGAATGAAATACATGATTCTTAGCTCTTTTTAAACCTAGACCTCGAGATTGGATATCATCAGGTGAGAATGCATAAAGAAGATGTGGAGAAAATAACTATTAAAACTCATTATAAATATTATGAATTCAAAGATATGTCATTTTACTTAACTAATGTGTCCATAATATTTTAAGCATTTATGAATAATATAATAGAACCATTTATGAAGAGGTTTGTATTGGTATTTTTTTTAATGATATTATGATATATAGTTCTATTTTAGAACTATATATTAATCATCTAAAAGTAATACTAGAAACACTAAAGGAAAATCAATTATTTATAAAGCAATCAAAATGTTTATTTTATGCATAACAAGTTGAGTACCTCTAGGCATATAATCTGAATAGATGTTGTGATAATTGATCCAAGAAAAATAGAAGCTTTGAAAAGATGGCCAACCATATATTTAGTTAAAGAATTAAGAGGTTTCTTAAGATTGGTAGGATATTATAGGAAGTTTTTTAGGATTTAAAGTCATGAAGAAACCCTTGACTGAATTGCTAAAAAATATATAATTTTAGTTAGAATGGAAAGGCTCAAAAAACTACTGAAAGGGAAGCTTTATGTAAAGCTACATTTCCAGCCTTGCTAAATTTTAACAACACCTTTATAGTAGAGACTAATACATATGGAAATAGATTGGGTATAATTTTCAGTCATAAAAGAAGGTCATTAGCCTTCCTTAGCATGACATCAAGTCCAAGACATCTTAGACCATCAATTTATGAGGAAAAAAAAATACATGGTTATATTGATGGCAATAAAAGATGGAGACAATATCTAAAACATGATTAGTTCATTATTAAAATTGGTCATAAGAATTTAGAACATATTTTAGAGTAGAAGATTTGTGCTCCTTTACAAAATAAGGTTCTAACTAAACTTATAGGACTAAGATGTTAAACTCAATACAAGAAATGTAAGGAGAATATAATAGTGGATGATCTACCTAGAATAATTAGAGATAGAGATAGTTCAACAACCGAAAAGAAAGCAATTGAAAAGGATATTAGAAGTTTGGAAACTATTATTAAAGTGGTGTCAATATAGTATGAAATGGTCAAAATGAAAAGTGTAGCCTACTATGAACTACTACAATATTATAAGGAGCATAGAGAAACGTAACTATGGATTTTATAATGGGGTTGCTTTGACCTAGAAACCCATTTTCCAACTAATTTTTGACTGAAAACACTATAACACCTTAATGAACCTGTATATGATCTTAAATAACCCAAAAATCCACCCAAAAACCCAAAATTAACCCGAAACTAAAAAAACTTCACAAGTTCAAATTTATCATTTCAAGCAAAGGGAAGGACAAATAACAGTTAGATGAAGCTCCCCTCATTGAAAGAAATACATTGACACTAAAACCAACCTTTTATGGTTGAAATTAGTGTCACCAAACTTTTTCTCTCCCTCATCAAAATTTGGTCGCTCTTTCTCTTTTAGCTCACTTAAACCAGGGATCTAAAAATTAAAAAAATAAAGTTTTATACTAAAATTGTATTTTTGAAAATTTAAGAGACTAAATAATTTATAACTTGAAAAATATGAGGACCAAAGTGAACCTTTTGCACTATGTTTTTGAAAATGTCACCCATTTCTTTTAATCTTGCCCTTGCTTAATAAACTCAAAGTGATTGGGATTCAATTTGGCCCTAAAAGGATGCAGCCAACAAAAAAAAAGTTTGAGAACTAAAATAAATTGACACATTAAGTCCACAATGAAATGTAAAAGTATGCACAATGATTTTTACCTATGATGTTTTTTCCCATAACATTTAGAGTTTCTTATAATTGTAGAATAATAAACATATTTTTCTTTATGATTTATGTTAGTATTGTTTCATAATAAGAAAAAAAACTACTGTCTATATTATGTAATGTAAAAATGAAAACTCAATCAAAACACTCTAATTTATCAAATGACAATATGGTAGTAACATCCATAGTTTTTAGACTTGACTATAGACGTGACTTGGTTCAAGAGTCGGGCTGTGCAATTGTTAGGTTAATATGGAAGTTAACACATCAACTAGAGTTTATTTTAAAATGATATCATTTCAATTGTTTAAAAAATTCAAACGATGATGTTTTGAAAAGAAATCAAAATAATATTGTTTTAGATAAAAATTAAAAAACAATTTCTTTGAGTTGACTCGGCTAGGTCTCGTTTGAGTTTGGCTAGGTCAACTGGGTCATAGTGTCATGACCTATTAGGTTATCCATTTTGATCGGGTTAGTTTTCAAAACAATTCTAGAAAAAACCCATCCCAAATCAAGTTTTAGATCAATATATCATTAAGTCGATCTACTAGACTATATACCAAATGTAATTTTGATCGAAATGACATTTCTTTAGCAAAAAGCTAGATGGGTTTTCTTTTCCTAATCAAATCTAGTCTAGTCTAGTCTAGTCAATAAAATTTGGCATGTAATGGGATTTGTTGTTGCACACCAACTCGATATGAATTTCATATGTGACCCACACAATTTTTTAGCCTATGGGTTAAAATGAAATATTTTAAGCAATCATTCCAAAGGATACAAGATTTCAAAATTATTGAAAGAAACAGTTGTAACAAAGAAGCAAAAACATGATCAAGTGCTTTGATAAAAAAAACAAAATTAAATTAACAAGAAATGTTGCTTTTGTCCATCAGCATACATTTCTGAATCTAACATATATTTAGGATGTATTTGTTTTTGTGGTGACACTATATTTTAAAAGAAATTTGATTTTTTTCTTTAAATTAATTTTTTTTTGTATTTTTGGATTGTTTTGGTATGCTAATGTCAAAAATAAATTTTAAAAAAAATATTATTTTGATGCATTTTCAAGCAAAAAAATATTTTAAAAAATAATCACTACCACAATATCAAACATTACTTTAGCCTTACTAGGAAAAGTAAAGTTATACATTGTTTAATGAGACTTCATCATGCCATCAACAATCAACCAAATAAATAAATAATTTATCTTTTTTCTTTATTCCGCAGTAAAAGTAATTTTAGAATCAATTATTTTACACATTTTTTCACACTTTAGTATAATACATTCATAAAAATCTAATGAATGTTTTTAAATATTAAATCCAAAAATAGAATAGAGAGAGAAAATTAGTCTAATTTGAAGAAAAAATCTCTATAAAAAAAAGACAGAAAATAAAATTTATAACTCACCAAAATTAACAAGGATATTTCCATGTGAGATTTATTTCTTTTAATTATATTTGTCATTTTCTTTAAAGTGAATCAAATAAAGTAATTAATAGGATGTGACCCGATAAAACTCCTTGTATGTTTATTTATTAATTTTTTGTTTTAATTAATTATTTTTTTGCTACTATTAAAGTATTATTTATTTTTGTGTTTAAAATTGTGTTTGGATGTCATTTTAAAAATTCATTTAGTTTGAAAAAAATGTTATTTTTTAATATTTTTTTAAAAATTTTAATATACTAATATCATAAATAAAAAAATATTTTAATATATAAATTTAAATAAATACTTTTAAAAAAATATCTTTTATCACAGTAATAATCTAACAATCATTCAAGGCGTGAACGATGGATGAGTGGGGCACCCTTTATTGAGTGTTGAACTGCATTGGCAATATCAAATATCATTACTATCAAATCTTAGAAAAGGACAAAACAAAAACCCAAAAAGAAAGAAGATAAAGATAAGGCGAAGATGCCAATGCAGTCGTTCTACTGAAGTCCAAGATCCATCAATTTCTTCACAATAATTAATTACGTTTGATTTTATGATGTAGTATATTTTATTCTAATTATAAATTTAAAAATACTTAATTAATAAATATATAATATTTCACTAAAAATTATTTCTTTAAACATTTGTTAAAAAAACTATAATTTATATATTTTTTAAACATAATCGTAAAAATTACCATAATTTTAAATACACACTAGTTATGGCATGAACAATAAGCTTCCTATATTTTTTTTATTTTATGATAAGATATTTTTAGTTTAGTTTATATATAATTGAAATTAAGTATTATGTTTGTGATTTTAAAAATTTATTTTCTATATTAGTCTGATAAATTTAAGTAAATTTAATATTTTTTTTAAATACTAACCTTGAAATTTAAATATAAAAATTAAAAAAGGGAGCAAACCTTTTCACTATCAAATATTTTTTTTTTAAATTGTGCACTTCTCGCATTGACAAGGCAACTCAAAGGTAATTTTTTTTTTATATATAAATGTATTACATATATATAAATGATCTATTTAAGATTTAGACAGCGTTTGGAAACGCGGGTCAACCAATATTTCTAAAAAAAATTAAATTTTTTTGTTAAAAAATAATTTTTTTTACATGTTTTGGATCGTTTTGATACGTTGATCTCAAAAATAATTTTAAAAAATAAAAAAAACATTATTTTAATGTATTTCGGAATAGAAAACACTTTGAAAAGCAACCACAACTATACTTTTAAACATGCCTTTAAGAAATTACTACTTGTAATTAAAATAATAATAAAATAAACCTAAAAAAATCTCTATATTAGATAATTTTTTTTTTCCATGGAAGATATTTTTACGTTAATTTTATCTTTGAATTTCTAAAATTCCTCAATTAAGTCATTTCATTGTATGTTTTTTTTTTTAGAAAATAATATCATTTTGTTGAAAACTTACTGTTTTCTAGTTATAAATTATAATAAAGAATCCAATTAAAAACAATCCAAATTACTTAACAACATAACTGATACAAAAAAGTTTGTAAGTGCAAAATTGACACTACGGCATTACCCATTAACAGGAATGTTTATTTAGAGTTATAGTAACGGTAACAGTTTAAAATATTTTTTATTTAAAAATATATTAAAATAATATTTTTTTATTATTTTTAGAAATATATTAAAATAATTTTTTTAATATTAATACATTAAAATAATATGAAAATATATATATTTTTTATTTTAAATAAAAAATTTAAATATTTTTAATAACTCGACGCGTTTTTAAACACACCCCTGTGGTTTGCCAAAAAAGCAAAATAATAACAAAAATGAACTGTAATTATTATAATATGGAAAATTCAGTGTTTATTCAACACACTGACAGCTTCTCCCTGCTCACTCCTCTCTCTCTCTCTCTCTCTCTCTAAACTCCTACAATCCTATTCACATTCAGATCCAGGTATGTCTCTTTTTACATTATTCTCCTCAACTTCATTTTATGTTACTTTCTTCTCTATCCATTGAAGTTTGTATGCTTAACATGGGCTCTACTTGCTTACTGAGGAGGGAAAGTACAAGAAAATCTCAAGTTGCTAGCTACTTTTCTTTTCGTGGGGGCACTCCAGGCAGTTGCTAGGTTACGTTGAGCTGCAAAGTTTTGGTCTTTTGCATTTTCTTGGCAACAAAACAGAGTACTAGTACTAGGCAGAGCAGTTTTCTAAGTTTCAGTGAATTCTATTTGATAAGTTACTGAAAAAAGAGTTTGTATAAATGGGCTTGCTTTATTTTTTCTCTCTTTGTATTATTTTTTATTGTATCAAAATGATTTCTTTTGTTTAGTTTAGCATTTGGGGTTTTGGTTTCTCTTCATTATTTTTTTTTGTTCATTTTGCTGTCATTTTCTATTCTATGATGTGAGCTCTATAAAAGAGCTGATTCTTTTTGCCCATCTGTTTAGTTGCTGAGAAAGAAAGGAAGAAAGAAAAATGAGGAAATGAAAAAGAAAATTGAAGATGTTGTTTTCTTGATTTTTTTTCTTTTCTTGTTTCATTCATTTTTTAATTTTTTTTATAAGGCTAGTTACGAATGTAATGTGATAATGGGATCTTTATACTGTTGAGAAGTGCTGCCTTGCTGTTTATCATTATACTACATTTTATTTAAGAAAAAAAAAAAGAGAAACTTACAAGCAATATGGGAATGGGGTTTCTATTTTTTTTGGTTTTTGTTTCCCTTCAAAAGTACCTTAGAACTCTATTCTTTTCTCACTTGATTGTGGGCCTTTGATTTAGCAATTCCAAAATGTTTAAATCTTATTTACTTTTCTTTTCTACTGTGTCTCCTATACTTGCCTGTCAATGTTCAGTGCATAACCATAACATGCAGGGATATGAATGCACACTTTTACTAATTGATGTTTGAAACTTTGTATTTCTTGAAGATGGGGAGTTGTCGACTAACTGGAAACTGTGATTAGCAGCACAGATGCTATGATGTTTGTGTGAAAGTGTAGACGTTTTCTACAATTTTGAGTTTGAGAAAAAGTGGGAGTAGGAGATGGAAGAGATACAATCTCAATCGGATAATTACAGATCTTCTTCGTCTTCAGCGAGTAGTCCTGCAAGTAGGGTGCCATCAAGTAACTTCTTCTACTTGCGGAAGCCTGGTTCGCATAGACAACCTATCTCATTTGAGGATTCACCAGAGTGGGATACGGATATTGATGTCAGGTTGGAGGAAGGAGGTGACTCTATCAATGTTGCCACAACACCAGCATCCCCATCTTTGTCGAAGCTTAATAGTGGGTCGTTGCCATCCCCACCATTACCAGAGGGTGCGGTTGTTGCAAGAAAAATTTTAGGGGCTTCTGTTGTTTGGAAAGACTTGACTGTTACAATCAAAGGGAAAAGGAAGTACTCAGACAAGGTTGTCAAGAGCTCAAGTGGTTATGCATTGCCAGGCACAATGACAGTCATCATGGGTCCTGCAAAATCAGGGAAATCCACATTGCTACGGGCTATTGCAGGTTAGTTAGCATGATATTCATTTATCACCAAGTTGGAATATTTGCTTTAAATTCTCTCTATGGATGCTTGAAACTAAAGAAGTGAATTTCAACACCGCAGGGAGGTTGCATCATTCAGCCAGAATGTATGGTGAAGTTTTTGTGAATGGTGCAAAATCACGCATGTGTTACGGCTCATATGTAAGTTCTATGTATATTCTCTTGCTATTGGATCATTTTTTCTCTCTATCAATTTGATTTTTTTCATTGGGTTTCCTCCAACTCTGCTGTCTTGATATTCTTCCTTCTATGATTTGATATTTCTATGATTTATTTTTTCTTGGTCTTTAAATATGTAAGATAGAAATATCCTCTGCTGCAGTTTTGATATTCTTCCTTATATGATTCATTTCTTCTTGTTTTTTTTAATATGTGAGATCAAAACATTCTTGGTCACTCTTCCTTTAGTCTTAGTACATTACTTTGTCTCAAGGAGCTGAGAGCAATAAAGTTATATACATGTTTTGGCTTTGTGGTGTTTTCCTATTTCTAATCAATGGTCCTGTTAACCTCAAAAGGTTGTACAAATTGGTAAGGCTGTCTTGTTATTTATGTGATTAGTTTTTTGTTATTGATTCTGTAACCTTCAGGGAAATCATCCCCAGAAGTTTTGGCCAATATCCTCTTGGCATCACTGAGCCTCATGATGTACTAAGAATCAATATGGTATACGACCAATGCGGGTTGTGGATTGTCATGTTTTCCTCTTTTCTTTATGAATTATCTGCCCCCCTCTTCTATCTCCATTTCTGTACAGTATTTAGATCATGATTTATGGTTGGTATGCTAAATAGGAGCAAGTTATTATGAGGAATGCATTGTCAAGTCTGGATGTTGCATATAATATTACGCATTCTGATTGATTACGTGTCATTTGATAGCTAAGGCACATACTTTCTGAACTTACATGCTGAAAATCTAGCATCATACAAGGCTATGCAGGTTGAGAAAACTCAAATGCATCTTTATGGCCCTCTTATAGATTTCTATGTTAATGACATTCATCCATGTTGGTGAGATGTCCAAAGATAAAAAAGGAAAAAAAATGATTAGTCTATACTCTATACTAGTGACCAGGACCCTAATTCCAACCATTGTTTTCTTTGTAATAGTTGGCCACTATTTTGCATTGATATATTAACATGCATGTGCGTAAGGGAGTGTGCTTGTAAATTCAATGGCGCTAGGATAGTCCTAAAAAGACATCGGATGTTTTAAGTTTGAATGAGAACCTGGTATGCCACCCTACTGGTGGTCATTTTCACAGTGTTTAGTGTATTGCCTTTTGATCTCTTATCTTAAACAATAGCATTATCAATAAGATCAATCGCATTTCCACTGGACCTTCTTGGTGTTGACTTTAGCTTACATCATGATTTGGAATAGTGCGCCTCGAACCAAGGTTGGATGCTTAAAACTTTCACATTCTTTCATAACTGGAAAAGATGCTTCTCCATCTTGGAAGTATTGAATGATAAATTATAGCTGTTTTATTTTGCCAATTAAGTTCTGTTACTGTTAACGAGGAAATTGTCTTGAGACAGACAGTTAAAGTTGCACTTCCATGACGGAACTAAATGTTGTTATTTGTAGCAAAGTCAGGGCCTTTGACCTTGAATTATCTTCCAATTTGTAGGGTTTCGTTGAGAGGGAAACTGCTCTGATAGGATCTCTCACTGTCCAAGAATACTTATACTACTCTGCACTGCTTCAACTTCCTGGCTTCTTCTGCCAGAAAAAGAGTGTGGTAGAGGATGCCATTCGTGCCATGTCTTTGAGTGATTATGCAAACAAACTGATCGGAGGACATTGTTATTTTAAGGGCCTTCCGAGTGGTGAGCGAAGGCGTGTTAGCATTGCCCGGGAGCTTGTAATGAGGCCACATATCTTATTTATAGATGAACCTCTTTATCATCTTGACAGGTTTATTGCTTTCTTCTCCGTCCAACCTCAATTAAGTTTACTCGTATCATTTTCTTACATCCATCCTACATGAGTATTGTGCATGATGGCATGGCTTATTGCACTGTTGATTTGAAGCACTCTATCAAGGGTAGGAACAAGCGGCTTAGGTTTATTTCTTTAGAAGAACATAGATTCGATGCTGCTAAACCACTTTGATTACATGTGTATGAGGAATGGGCATGAATTGTGGATCTTTTCCTACTTTGCATCTTAAAATGTGATGGAAACTCCAAAAAAATCAGAACTTGTGGACCAAAGTACTTGGCATGACTGAGGAAATATGACTGTTGTCAGCAAAGAAAGTTTAACTAACTTTATGTGAACTTTGGTACCAACAAATTATTATTTGTCATTTTTTTATTCAACATTGTTAATGGCCTTACTGTTTTCATATCTCTATGGGGTCATAGCTCTGCGTGCTCATAATAATTTATGTCTTTCTTCCTGTAAGTATTGACTATCTAATTTCATGACTTTACCTCAATCAGTGTCTCTGCCCTTCTGATGATGGTTACATTAAAGAAACTTGCTAGCATGGGGTGCACTCTTATCTTTACCATTTACCAGAGTAGCACTGAAGTATTTGGTCTCTTTGATCGGATCTGCCTACTTTCAAATGGAAACACCTTATTTTTTGGAGAAACGTTGTCCTGCTTGCAAGTAAGGGATGCTTGGAATTTGATCTTACCTTTTGTTTCAGTTTCTATTAAAGAACATAATTTCAAAATGAGTGAAGCCCATATCATATGACCATTTTATAGTTTAGTGTCATATGTATGCAACCAAGGTACTATGTGGTCTTTATTCCGTGCTTCATTTGGTTGCGATAAAATGTGGTATCAAATTAACATTAGTTAATTTCAAGTAAGGGATGCTTGGAATTTGATCTTACCTTTTGTTTCAGTTTCTATTAAAGAACATAATTTAAAAATGAGTGAAGCCCATATCATATGACCATTTTATAGTTTAGTGTCATATGTATGCAACTGAGGTACTGTGTTCTTTATTTCGTGCTTCATTTGGTTGCGATAAAATGCGGTATCAAATTAGCATTAGTTATGCACAAAACTCCCAAGATGTTTTTTTTTTCTTTTTCTTGGAATTAAAGAGAGCATTATATTTATATGGATACTAATTGACATATTTATTTTGACGAAGCACTTCTCAAATGCTGGATTTCCTTGCCCAATTATGCAAAGTCCTTCTGATCACTTCTTACGTGCAATAAACACGGATTTTGACAGGATCATTGCAATGTGCAAAAACTGGCAGGTACTTGAGTAATTATTATTATTATTATTATTATTATTATTATTATTGATGGCACCATCAAAGACGCATTGGAAACAGTGAGACTGATTTTTGAAGTTATAACATGTACTCATTTTGACACTTATGTTTAGTACTCATTTTGACATTTACTGGACATGAAATCATTGTCATAGGATGACCATGGAGATTTTTCATCAGTGAACATGGACACTGCTGTTGCCATACGTACCCTAGAAGCAACCTATAAATCATCAGCTAATGCTGCTGCAGTTGAAACCATGATATTGAGACTCACTGAAAGGGTATTGTCATCTTCTCTTATTACACTATGTTTAATGGTTGTCTATATACTCATCTTCCACTGTGCACATAATTATTGATTGTCGTGTAATATTGACAGAAACTTGAATGGATGTAGTTAGCTCATTCTTTTATGGGTTGTGGGTAATGAATGAATCCATCCTTTTGTTTTTGCACCTGGATAGCTATGTCAATGCCATGGAAGGCTGGATGGTGCCCTAGTGTCTATAATTAATTTTTTTGGATTATTCCGGTGATGCTTTGGTTCTTGACTCCTGGATATAGATCAAATGCTGAAGAGGATTGGTGTTGGATGGATTTAAGGTCAAAATTTTATCGATTAATGTTATAAAAGGCTTATTTTTTATGATTTTGTAACATATGACCATATGGGGTATACCACATGTTGAGTGTTTAACTTGACACAAAAACAATCAAGCTTATCCATGTCTCATTTGACAAACTTAGAAAACTTGGAGCAGGAAAAGTTGTATTCCCTCTTTGGATAATCGCTATTTATCTTGAATATGGTTACAAGCTAAATTTTAGCTCCTTTAAAATAGCTAACCTACCTTATACATACTTTCCTAACAAGTAGCCTACAACTAATATATCCTAACAAAGGAAATCATAAAATATTTACAAATGTAGAAGGTAATTGTCAAATTTGTCTTTAAATAGACAACTAATTCCTTTGACATCCCTTTAAATTGATGTTGGTAAGTCTACGAGCATCAATTTGCTAACAAGAAAATGATGGCGTTGACGAGTCATGGAGAGTAGTAGTGATACATGGGAGTGTAATAACCTGACGATCAAAGGCCTCTTGTATGGAGTGAGAGTCAACATCTAGACGCTTTGTGCATTCATGGTAGATAGGTTTGCAAGCAATTTGGATGACATTAGTGTTGTTAGCATGCAGAGGTGTAGCTTGAACCTGGGAAAAGCCAAGCTTTGTGAGAAGACCACGAAGTTAAATGATCTCAGAGTAGACAACAAACATGGCATGATACCTAACCTTAGTAGATGACTTGGAGACAGAGTCTTGTTTCTTGCATTTCCAAGAGATAAATGTATCACCTAGAAACATGCACCAGCTGGTAGTAGATTTCCTAGTATTTGGACAATTGGTCCAATCAACATCATTGTGGACGTGGAGATGGAGTGAAGAACCAGTAGGGAAAAAATAAGCCACGAGAACTAGGGTTGATAACTGTTGTTCTATGACAGTCTGAGTGAGAAGACATTGCTCCTACGAAACAAATCATTGAGGCATGCATCTAAGGAAGGAACTGGTTCTCAATTCATAAGATTAGATCTGGTGCCTTCAAATTCAGATTGCAATTTCATAAGAAATTGGTCCCTTTTAGTAGTTTCATGAACAAATTGAACATAACAAAGATCGTCAGATGGTAAAGTAGCATAAACTATATTATTATATTCAGCCCAAAGATTCATGAAACTAGAGCAAAATTCAGAGATAAAAAGACTATCCTGTTGAAGACTAGCCAAGTCATGTTCAAGCTGGAACCGACAAGTAGTTTTGTGTTGACTGTAAAGCTTCTTGAGATAATTCCACTATCTCAGCCACAGGTGTGGAGGATTGAAGATTTAAGATGATGTTGGATTTGACAGATCCTAAAATCCATGTCGTGCTTGTGCATCCGTAACCACCCATTTGGCGTGTTCCCTATCAATGTTTTTGTCAGGGGCAGGGCTGATGCCACCATCATAGCCTTTATAGATTCTTCCCTTTGGCAAATATCATGAAGTGGAATGCCCTTGATGAGTAATTCTTGCCATTAAAATAAACCTAGTTCCAGACTTTTCTGAAGACATAATGCCGAGATTGTTTGATCTAGAATAATTGAGAATAAAGGACTGTGCTAGGACTACGATGGACTTGAGGACAAAAGACACAGAAGACAAACAAAGACAGAACTAGATTTTTGTTAAGAAAGGCTCTGATACCATGACAAACTTAGAAAACTTTGAGCATGAAAAGTTGTGCTCCTTTAGAGAATCGCTATTTATCTTGATTACAAATGCATGCTAAACTTTACCTCTTATAAAATAAATAACCTACAACATACATACTTTCCTAACAATTAGCCTATAGCTAGTATATCCTAACAAGGGAAAGAATAAGATATTTACAAATATAGATTGTACTTGGCAATTCTATCTTTAGATAGACAACTAACTCCTCTGATATCATTATGTGAAGAAGAAGGTAGCTTGCTGTAAATTTAGCCTTGTAAGTGCAGCCATGTAGATGTGCTCATTTATGTTAATGCCTTTGGGCATGTGTGTGAGTACATGCATGTGTGCGTGGTCGTATCTAGATGCAAATACAAGTTTCACTTCAAAAACATTATGCTTTGAAATTAGCTTTTGTGTGCTAAATATTTTTATAATATCAAGATCATTGCACTGCACGCTTTAAACAAGGAGATTTTGGTGCAGTTTTACCTCTACTGTCATGTTGTTAGGATCAATCTGACAGTAGTCAGAAACTTGACTTTCCTAGGAAATTTGATCCTGCATGTACAAGGAAACTTAAGCAAACCAGCTGTAGAAATCTTTATTAGATGGTTTTTCTGATATGGGCCTATGATACCTCAAAGTGTGATTTTGAAGGTATGGCCATTTTAGATTGAAGTAGAAATCGTTTCTGTTGGTTGTGCTTAATTAGTTTGCTATATCACTTTGCAGGCAACTTAACTGAATTGGATCATGTATCTTTGCATGGTACATACGAATGTCTCTTTGAAAGCGTGTATTTCGTAGTTAAAATAATGTCATGTTGCATCCATATTCTGATGAGAATGTAAACTAGTTTTGGAAAAGACAGGTATACAATGATGGTTTAAAGGAGATATTCCAAGTCCTAAAGGCTAATCATGATGGTTCATGTCATGAATAATCTGCTCTCCCTCACTCAGCCTTTTCTTTTCTGCTCTCCAGTTTGATAAAGATGTCAGTCTAGTAGTGGGTTTTCATCTCATAATTTTTTATTATAAAAAAAACTTTTAATAATTCCTTTTTCCATTCCATAAATTATTCCTTTATTATGAAGAAAACTTTTAGTCTGAGAAATTCCTTCAACATCTGTAATACTCACACTTGACTTTCATTGAGTTCCATTTTTTTCATTGAAGCACAAACTCCCCATTTTTGCATTGAAGCATTAACATTAGCTATAATGAAATCACTCCTGTTTGCACGGCTCCACAGATGGTTGCTTTTATAGACTAGACAATATATCTCATCATATGTGATTTAACTCTGCAGGAAGGTCCACTTCTTAAAAGCAAGGGAAAAGCTAGCAATGCAACAAGGATTGCAGTTTTGACTTGGAGATCTTTGCTAACTATGTCAAGGGAATGGAAATACTACTGGCTTCGCCTTATTCTGTACATGCTTCTTGCTCTCTGTATTGGTACAGTATTTTCAGGCTTGGGGCATTCTTTGTCTTCAGTTGTGGTGAGTTTCTTAAAACAAACATCATTACTGCATCTGAATCTGCATCCATGAGTACCCAACTAAGAACAGGATAACCACGAGTCTTTTAGAACCTGGTCATGATTGTTTTAGACATGATATCAAATTTTTTGTAATTAGATATGTGATTTGAGTAGAAACAGGTCTAGTTAGACATGCACATCAAATTGTCTGAGTCATTGTAGCAGCAGCTATTACTGTAACTATTCCTGTAACTAACCCCAGCATGATGAAGCTTTCTTCTTCTGGGAAAAATAAATCCGCTTGATATTCAGTAGGTGGCTCTCACCACTCCTACTACTACTTAGGCCTCATAGGAAATAGTTCTGATGTCTGACTTGTACAGATTTTCCATGAATATCTGATTCTTTGAACTTCCTGATTGGCATGGATCCATGCTGTTATCTATCTTTCATTTTCTGTGCTAACTGTTCATCTCATAGCTTAAGAACAATTTCTGTTACATCGCTGCTTCTTGACCTTGTTTTTCATGGTTATTGTCTTCATTCATGCACATGCACTTTCTCTCTTGCTCTGGTGACGTGCATGGATCAATTTCTTATCTCCTCTCCCATTTTGCAGGCAAGGGTGGCTGCAATATTTGTATTTGTATCATTTACTTCACTTCTAAGCATTGCAGGTGTACCTGCGCTTTTGAATGAAATCAAGGTATTCTGTTGCTGCTTCTGTTGGCTGTTAATATCTAAAGTTGATCTCATATAGAGTTACGTGGATTATATAGTTGCCTTTGACATCCCAAATGAAACCTTTGTAATTTCTCATGAAAATCTTAGAACTGTTTTGGTAGCTTTCATAGACTTGTAACTGGTCCCTGAATGATGATAAGGGTGTCAAGATGATATACTATGCTAGTTTCTTTATTATTATAATTGGGTGGCATTCCAAATTAGAAAAGATGAACGGAGCTACCTTTGTTTTATTTAATTTTTTCTGGTAGGGGTGATCATTTTCGGTTCGGTTAGGTTTTTATCAAAAAAAGTAATCAAACTTTTTTTTAAAAAAAAAACCGAATCGGAATTGGTTCAAACCGACCAGTTTTGGTTCGGTTATTTTAGAACAAAAACCTATTCAAACTGGTTTGGCTTGGTTTTTTCGGTTTGACTCTGTTTTTTTCCGGTTTGGCTTGGTTTTTTTTTGTGGTTTGGGTTCGGTTCGGTTTTTTCGGTTTCAGGCTTATAAAACCGAAACTGAACCGAACTAGTCGGTTTTTTCAAAATTCTAATCGGTTTAATCGGTTTTTTTTCACGGTTTGGTTTTTTCAGTTATTTTTTTTCTGATTTTCTCAGTTTATTCGGTTTTTCGGTTTTTTTGCTCACCTCTATTTCTTGGCATATGTACAAGTCTTCTGGCTCTTCTAGGTTGCAATAAAGCTTTTATATGTTTGCATTGGGAGCTTAAGTGAAGCCGGACAAGAAGGAGATGGAGAAAGATGGAGGTATAGATAAGGGAGAGAAGCAGTAGAAAGAGGCTGAAAAAATAACGTCTTGATATCATCCAAAGTTGTCTCAAATAAAACATTAGGTGCTTTATGTAGAGGCACCAAATGAAATAAATCATTATTTATTAAGTTCGTTGATTATACATCATGTGAACTAGATACGAAATAAATAACTAAGTTAAAAGTTCTTCAATGTGAGCATAAAAAATTGATTATGACAAAAGTGTAAAATGTAATCGATAGAGGTTTTTCTTCTTTTAGTCATCATTTGCCTGTCTGAGGTTCATCTTTCTCGTATGTGATTTGGTCAACCTGGTTGCCTGTTTTGCAGATATATGCATGTGAAGAATCAAATAGGCATTCAGGAGCACTTGTCTTTTTACTTGGGCAACTTCTCTCCAGCATACCATTCCTCTTTCTCATCTCCATTTCATCAAGTCTTGTCTTGTATTTCCTCATAGGCTTGCAAGACGAATTTAGCTTGTTGATGTACTTTGTTTTGAATTTCTTTGCGTGCCTCCTGGTAAATGAAGGACTAATGCTGGTTATCACTTCCCTTTGGCAACATGTTTTCTGGAGTGTATCAACTCTGGTATCCATACATGTGAGTTCCATTATTGGTGCTTTATCCTAATAACTTTTAATTGCTTAGCTTTTTGCCGAGTTTAATACAACAGCAGATAAATATTTTCATGGCGCACACATGCAATTACACTCCTTTTGGTGCTGGTGTCAACTTGTATCTATCTACCTCTCTCATTTAGCTTGGATATCCTGGAGAAGATAGTACAATTGTTTTAGAGGACTAATGCTGATTGCAAAAATCAAAATTTCAATTCATCTCAAATGTTTAGTCAGATTGTCTTGTATGGTGTTTGATGACCTTTCTAATGCATATCTGCAAGTTACTACTCAGTTGGACATGAACATTGCAAAGTGATAATTAAGTTGAGGTGATCAATGTTTCAATGATGTACATGCATATTTTATATTGATTAATGAGATGACATTCCTTAATCTGATTGATGGTCTGGATGGCATTCAGGTCATAATGATGCTTTCTGCTGGGTATTTTAGAATTCGAAGTGTCTTGCCAGGACCAATGTGGACATATCCAGTATCCTATATTGCTTTCCACACTTACTCTATTCAGGCAAGTTTGCATGTAAATGAGTTCAATTGTGTCCATCTGACTAGCCGTGTTTCTAAATTAATGTTATAATTGGCTCGATTTTTTATTGCTCAATCAATTCAATACAAAAATCCTGACTATTAGAAACATATTAAAATTTTCCTTCTCCCTATAAATTGTCATTTATTGGAAGCAGTTGCAGCTGTTGGAGTGAGATCATGTTTCTGGAAGTATCTTAGATGTGTCATTGTTTTCGATGTTGCAGGGGCTTTTGGAGAACGAGTACCTGGAAACTTCGTTTGATGTTGGGGAAGTAAGGAGTATTTCGGGATTGCAGGCCCTCCGTAGTGCATACGACATCTCTCCTGACAGTAATTCCAAATGGGAGAATTTGCTGGTGTTGTTTCTCATGGCGATTGGGTATCGCATTCTAGTGTTTGTTGTACTGCATTTTCGTGTAGGGAAAAACGAATCCATACTAAAGTTTTGCCGGTGTAATCGAGATACAGACAATCCAAGATGAATGGTAATTGTACTGTCAAGTCTTGTGTAACTAACCTTAAATTTCAACTGCCTGTTTCGGTTTAGCATTAGACAGGAAAATATGAATACAATAAAAAAGAGCATTGGTCAGTGTCTTCATCTGAGTTTCTCAGAACCTTTTGTCAAGATAGTCTGGATGAGCTTTCTTACTTAGTCAAGACAATTTATTGTTCTTTTGATTCCTCTACCAAGTGGTTGCTATAAAGGGACACAATCAAAATGCTTCCAAACACTTCCAAAGTTGCTTGTTCTTGTGATTTTATAATATGGATACCTTATCCACCAGATTGGAAACTGCTTAAAAAACACCGTATATAAGCCTAAAACGAAAAAGGAATAGTAGTTTTAGCTGTCATTGCATATGGATTTGTTTGTTAGGTCCATCTTGTCACTAATCTTATTCTTTATGTCCTTGATAAACTGAGCCATATTTTTCTCTGAGGATCCTTCGGGTGACAACGCATTTTCTAATGTTTTCTTCACCTCCTTGATTTTGGTTCTTAATTCGTCCCCTAATTTTCCACTGAACAAACTGTTGATATTGCTTGAAACTTCCTCTTTAGTGACAAACTTTCTATCACTCAAATTGATCCCTACCTTCCAGTCATCAACCACTAATTTCCTATTAGTGAATTGATCGGTCAGCAAAGGGAGACACAGTAATGGAACTTGACACCATATACTTTCTAGAATGGAATTCCATCCACAATGTGTTAAGAACCCTCCGATCGCATGGTGGGGCAACACTTCTCTTTGACAGCACCAAGGTATGATCATCGCGCGGTCAGCAACCTCTTCCTCAAATCCATCAGGCAGGGGATGAGCATCATCAGAGCTGACAATATCAGCTCGAAGCACCCAAACAAAACTCACTTTGCTAAGGGAAAGCCCATTTGCAATCTGTGCAAGGTCCTTTTTTGTAACATGTGCGTAGCTACCAAATGAAACATACAAGACTGAGCCACGAGGCTTTTCGTCAAGCCACTGGGTGCAATCGGACTCGGACCACAGGCTAGTGGCCACAAAGCTCTTGGTGAAGCCATTAGGGAAAAGGGGTCCAATTGCATAGTAGGGCATTTCGGCTTGTAGAGCTGACAAAGTCTCGACCTCAAGTTCCTGCACCGAATTGCATATAACAAAATCTGCACTTCTAGTGTCGTTGAAGGCATTGAAAATGATTTGATGGCAAACTGAAGTTGTCTCTGCCTCTTGAAGATATGATGTCATGTCCTTCGGTTCTATTGCCTTAACTCCTGGTATGTAATCTATGATGTCCTCCCGGCAATCTAGTCACAAAATTTACCAAAACCTGATGATCATATATTCCTATCTAGTAAGAAACTAGCTAGTACTTGAAATAATAATATTGTTTGATTGACATGAATAAACATGGACATAAACAAGTTACCTTGACAACCAAAATGACCATTTATCCTTAGAAGATCCATATGGTAATACAAGGAAAACACCAAAGCTGGTTCTGTCCAAAAGGAAACGTAGAGCAAGCCAAACTTCCTTGCAATCTTCGATGGCCATACAAAAAATGTGTCAGCAATCAAACACCGAACACGGTCATCAGACTTTACAATCTGGCCGACCACCTCATCCACATGGGCCGAGAACACATGCAATAGGGCTGCCATATACTGGTCATGGTTCAACGACCGGTCGAACCCAACAGGAAGCCCGTCGGATATAGTTGCGTACCGAATATCAAGCCCTGATCCTCGGACCTTGGTGAAGATGTCGGCTTCGCTATTGGGCTGAGCCTTGGAGATTTGGTGATGGAAGGCGTGGGTGTTGATGAAGGTGATGGTGAAACCTTGAGATGCAAGCTTGATGGCAAGGTGAACTGATGGGATAACATGGCCTTGAAGAGGGTAGGGTACGAGGATGGCATGGGGTTTCTTGGATGTCTGATCTACCATATTCCTATGAGGGTTTTGTTGCAACGAGAAGGGAAAGAGAGAGGTTTGTTACGAGAAGGAGAGCTAGAGATTATAATGGCGTGTCTTTAGTTTGATGCTTTGAGGTTATATTAGAGTCTAGAAGCACTGACTTCGCCTCATTTACGGACGTTGCTAAAAATGGTTGATCGACATGCTCTTCTAAAAGTAGAAAGCGGAATTTTGGAGTGGAGGGGGCAATGTCAAAATCATCTTCGGCTTCAAACATGTTCACTAATTAACTAGATGCATTTAAAAGGTAAGCATAGTTTTGCCGTATTTAGTGAATTGAAGTGTATATATACGCTTCTTTATGGAGTCGACATGCATTAATTTACACCACAGATTCTTTCCTTCCAATTAAAATCTCTGTTTTTTTTTTTTTTTGGCAGAAATCTACAATTTTGCAAGTAATACTCCGTAACATGCATGCACGCACGCACGCACACCCGCACAAGAATAAGAGCACTGAATACATATGATAAAGAATAACAATGAATCAAAGAGAAGAAGAGAATCAAAGAAGAAGAGAAGAAAAGGAGAAGAGGTAACCAAAGAAAAAAGAGGACAAATGTATGTCTAAAAATTCTTTAATCAATCATTAAAAAGTGTCAATCTCATTAAAAAATATATACTTTAATAATATCAAGCAAATCCTAATTAAAACATTACTAATAAATATTAGGGTAACGAATCACTAAAAATAAGATAAAAGTTTAAAGTATAATAGTTAAATAAAAATCCAATAAAATGAACTCAAATGCGTCCAACCTATCAATTAAAGATTAAATTATCTTTTTTAATCTCTGACCATATACATATATGATCTATGGCGTATATAGTATAGCACCATATTAAAACAGACTTTTGCTTACATATGATTTCGATTCATCTTCCTCAACTTTTCTTCTTTTTTAGATTGAAATATTTTAAACAGTTTTGAAGTTTTACAGAAAAAAAACAAGCATCTTGAAGATATATAGATTATCCAAACCTTACACGATCATGTAACTAGGCAATGCATCCTTGGTGACCGCGACCAAGACTTTTGATATTTAGGTGTCGTCTCATCTAAGTGACATATAGGTTGATGACACCATTAATACAAAGGAAGAGAAAATTTATGTGCATATTTTGGATTAATCATAGTCATTAATGGAAATTATTGAAGGATTGCATGAATAATTGTTTTTTTATCAAAAAAGAAAGATAAGGTTTTGCCTAATGAGGAAATGTTTTTAGAGTGATCTATAAACTATAAATAAATAATTATTCTTGTGATCTTATATAATAATTTAAACTCTTGGTTAAGATAGTTTTTTGATATAGCTAGTATCAAAGATTTGATGACCATTTTTCATTTTAATTAATAAAATTAAGCATAAGATAGTGTGAGTTTGTGTGAGTTCCAAGTCTAAAGGACTTTTACTTAAAATGTATGTGTTATAGAGTAAAATATAAAATTATTATTGGGACCTCACCTAATAGTTTAAACTTGGAGTTAAGATGTTTTTTGACATGAATTATAGCCTTTATAACTAAACAATCATGAGTTTAAATTTGTTCAAATCTTATCATCTTTGATGCAACCATATTACTCGATAATTTCACCCACATTTAACTAGTGTTTAGCTTATGTTATATATATAAAATGCCTTGATATTTCTTATTTTATGTTTTGAAGGCACTTTTGGATGAAAGATGCAAAAATGAGTAAATTGGAGGTAATTGACAGATTTGATGTTCAGTCGATGTTTTGTGTAGAGCGTGAGTTCCAGAGGTCAAAATGAAGTGATTCCAGTGGCACTAAAAAAACATCAATACATTTCTGGAAATTTAATGCAAGAAAAATAAAAAGAGAAATATCATGGAAATCACATCCTTCAAAGTCAAATCTCGCATTCTGCCAATGTTGACCTTTGTCCATTCAAAATTCAATATCTGGAGCTATAGAAATCCAATTTATGCAAACTCAATTTTGTTGGATTCCTGACTTAAAGACCTATCAACGCTCCAAATTTCAGCAAAAAAATGTCATATGAGGGAGATATTAATTTTCAAAGATGACAGCTGAATTCTGCCAGCAAACAGGTTTCATGAAGGAACATGTCCAAATTATGTTTCGAAGCATCTAAACCGGTGTCCAAGTTTTTATTTCAGTAATTTAGCTCCTCTAAGTCAAATCTTAAAGATTTAATGCAAGGCTATTTCTCTTTTTTAAAAAAATAGTTATTGAAGTACTTAAATGTAAACTGTCAACTTAAGGGAGGACTATTTTGTAAAATAGAGACTAGGGTTTCTTAGCATATAAAAAGAAAAAGAGAAGGGAAATAGGATAGAAAGGGGGCAGCAGCCAGAAGTGAAGAAACACAAACTCTCCTCTCTACAAACCAGAAATAATGCTTTCTTCTATCTTTAAGAGTAGTTGGTCCATAGATATGCAAGGCTAAGCTCGTTTTCTTGGTTACAAGGACACAACAAACCTTTGGATTTTAAGAATCGTGAGATTTATTCTTCCTTTTATTTTCAGTTTATATTATGAATGAGTATGATTGTTTTCCTATGCATATTTTCTATGATTGTTGTTGATAATTGCTAGAGTGGACTCTAAGTTGTTATTATGAACAATCTATTGCTAAGTTTGATATCAAAACCGGAGTTGTGATATATGAACTTGTGAAGCAACTAAGCTTGATAATTGTGGAGGAACTACGTTATTAAACTTAGGGAGAACACTCAAACAAAGGAACACAAGCTGCAAGACAGCTTGATTGTCAAGAGATCAATCAATTTATCTAGTTCTTAGGGCTGCCATTGAACTAAATCATTAATGCGAACATTGTGATTGTTTGTTAGTTAGGTTTAATTATATGACAGATCCGTTAATTAACCAATGTTAAGAAAAGATAAAAATTCAGAATATAAATTAAAGTTTTGTTTCAAGGATCGGTTCTAATTTCTATTGGTGGATGTGTGCTTGCGATCAAGTTTGTTTTCTTGATAAATTTTGGTTTCAATTGATTTTGTTTGCTAGTTTAATTTCTTTCATATTTTAAATCATCACAAATCAAAACCCCCCAATTGCATAACGTATAGCATAAAAATTTGAACTAAATCTTCCTTGTGGGATCGACCCCTTGCTTGCTCTATACTATCTTGTGTGTTGTATTTTAAGCTAGGGTAATTAATTTGTGCAACCGCGACATTGCAATAAATTTTGGCGTCATTGTCGGGGAGGTAATTTTAGTTGATTCTTGTGCTTGTATTGTTATTTTTATTTGTTGTGATTATTATTTATTTATTTATTTTGAAAATAAAAAGAGAAACAGAATTTTTGCTTGCGACGGTACTATTCACTTACGGCAGCAGTACTGTTCAAAATAGATTTTTTGGTGGAATTAGGTATCGACCTTTTATTTCCTGAAGGGAAACGACGTTCTGAACAGGACTAGTGGTAAACCACTAGCCCCACCCTATCGAGGCTAGATTCTGCTGCAGGAGAAGATCCTCATACTCATCTCAAGGAGTTTTATATGGTTTGTGTTAGCATGAAACCGAACGGAGTTGATGAAGAACAGGTTAAGTTGAAAGCTTTCCCTTTCTTTTTAAAAGGGGCAGCAAATGTATGGTTTTTCTCTATTCTCCCAGGTTCAATTGGAACTTGGAATGGCATGAAGAAGATCTTTCTTGAAAAATATTTTCCAGTATCTCGAGTTGCCAACATAAGGAAAGAAATATGTGGGATTTGGCAATCTCATGGAGAGACACTCTCCGAGTATTGGGAAAGATTTGAGCAATTGTGCATTCAATGACCTCATCATCAAATACCTGATTAGCTACTCATTCAATATTTCTATAAAGGATTGATGCCTACTGACCGTAGTATTATTGATGCTGCAAGTGGAGGGGCATTGGTAGATAAGACACCCGAGGCTGCACGCTAATTGATCTCAAACATGGCAGCCAACTCGAAATAGTTTGGCACCTATGAAGACTTCTTAAACAAATGAGTAAATGAGGTAAGTATTTCTAACCTTGAAAATAAAGTTAACAATCTTACTTCTCTTGTGCGTTCTTTGGCTTGTGGAAATGTACAGCAGGTGAAAGATTGTAGCATATGTTCCTTACAAGGACATGCCTCAGATATGTGCCCAACAATGCAAGAAGATTACATTGAACATGTTAATGCAGTTGATGGAGCATTCAACGGACAACCCTAGCATAAATATGATCCCTTTTCCAACACGTACAATCCTGGATGGAGAGATCATCCCAACTTATACTATGAGAAACCATCTCAACAAGGAAATCAAGGCTAATAGTTCCATCCTCATGGATTTCAATCCCAACAGAATTATCAAGCAAGACAACCCCCTCCATTTATAAACTCCAATGTTATGGGGTCATCATCCAATGATGATCTTCGTGAGATGATGAAAACTTTGGCTTCTAACACAGTGACCTTACAACAAAATGTCATGTCTTTTTCAGCAGGAAACAAGGTTAAGTATTCACAACTTGGAAAAGAAAATGGGGCAAGTAGCTTCAAGTGTAACGAAATTAGAGGCACAAATGAATGGAAAATTGCCCTCCCAAGCTTTGAATCCAAAAGAGAATGTTAGTGCAATAATGCTACATTGAAAGACAAAGGTCAAAATAGATTGAGATGGAGGAAGAAGAAAAGATAGAAACCGAATTGAGTACAAAGAAGAAACATCCTTCTCTTTCCCAAATTGAAACAACGACCAACACTCCAAAGGTAACTCCTCACTCAATGAATTCCAGTTTTAAAATAATTCCACCATTTCCTGTGAGTTCTTCTAGTTCAAAGAAAGAAGACAAAGAAAAAGAGATTTTAGAGGTTTTCAAGAAAGTGGAACTCAACATTCCTTTGCTTGATGTTGTCAAGCAAATTCCCAAGTATGCTAAATTCTTAAAGGAGATGTGTACTACCAAGAGAGCTTTCAAACTGAAAGTATGGGTGAAGTTGTATCTGCTGTTGTTTAAAAGAATATGCCTTTGAAACAAAAAGATCTAGATGCGTTTACTCTCCCATGTGTTATTGGTAATGCTAATTTTAAAAGGGGCTTATGTGATTTAGGTGCATCCATTAGTGTTATACCTAAACATGTTTATGATTCTCTTAGTCTTGAGCCTTTGAATAAAACTAGTATTGTAATACAACTTGCGAATCGTAGTTTTGTTTATCTACTTGGTGTTATAAAAGATGTCCTAGTCAAAATTGATAGCTTGGTTATTCCATGTGATTTTTATATTCTTGATATGGAACATGATTCTTGTGATTCATCAAACAACATTCCTATATTGTTTAGGAGACCATTCTTGAAAACTGTCAATACAAAGATTGATTATGGTAAGGATACTTTGTTTATGGAGGTAGGAGATGAAAAGATTGAATTTAATTTTCATAATGCAATGAAATATCCTTATAGCAATGTTTATTCTATTACATGTTATGACCAAGTTGATAAGTATGTGCAACAAGTTTTTGATTTTGATTGTGAGGATGGATTAAGCGTAGCTTTGAGCTATGATTATGATTTTACCAAGATAGAAGAGATGGAGAGGGACATAGGTGTTTCCCAAAACGTGCACGAATCAGCATTGGCTTTACAAGCTTTGTAAATCGTTCTCCATAGTAATGTCTTTGTTGATTTAGTACTTTCACATAAAAAGCTTTTAACGTCTATTTTACAGGCCCCCAAGCTAGAATTGAAACCTTTGCCCGATAATTTAAATTATGTATTCATTGGCGACAACAATACACTTCCTATTATCATCGCAAAAGGTTTGATAAGTACGCAAGAGGAAAAACTTATTAAGTTGTTGTGTGATCACAAGACGGCCATTGGATGGACTTTAGCCGACATCAAGGGCATTAGTCCCTTAATGTGTATGCATCACATACTATTGGAGGACAATGCGAAACCAACAAGGGAAATGCAAAGGAGGTTGAACCCGTCTATGATAAAAGTAGTGAAAGTTTAAATTTTGAAATTGTTAGATGCAGGTGTCATTTACCTCATCACGAACAGTAAATGGGTGACTCTAATCCATGTGGTGCCCAAGAAGACCGGAATCACGTTGGTGAAAAACAAAAATGATGAACTCATTCCTACTCGCATCTCAAGTGGATGGAGAATATGTGTTGATTACAGAAAACTAAATCTTGCTACACGCAAAGATCATTTCTCATTACCATTCATGGACCAAATGCTTGAACGCTTAGCAAGTAAGTCTTTTTATTGCTTTCTTGATGGATATAGTGGATACGATCAGATTGTTATTAATCCTGAAGATCAAGAAAAGACTACATTTACATGTCCATTTGGTACATATGCATATAGGAGAATGCCCTTTGGTCTCTGTAATGCACCCGCAACTTTTCAAAGATGCATGATGAGTATTTTTTTTGGACTATGTTGAAAGAATAATTGAGGTTTTCATGGATGATTTCATGGTATATGGTGATTCTTTTGATAAGTGTCTAGAAAATTTATCTTCGATCTTAAAAATGTGCATTGAAACTAACCTTGTCTTGAACTATGAAAAATGTTATTTTATGGTAGAACAAGGAATATTTCTTGGGCATGTTGTGTCTTCATGTGAATTAGAGGTGATAAAGCTAAAATAGCGTTATTTCATCATTGTCCTACCCTTCATGCGTGAGGGAAGTTCGTTCTTTTCTAGGTCATGTAGGTTTCTATCGATGCTTTATCAAAGATTTCTCGAAGATTATGGCACCCTTGTGCAAACTATTATCAAAGAAGTGGATTTTGTGTTTGATCAAGCATGTAAATATGCCCATGATGAGCTTAAGAGGTGTGTCACATCTGCCCCTATAATCCAACCACCAAACTGGGATGAGCCTTTTGAGATAATGTGTGATGCGAGTGACTATGCAGTAGGTGATGTGCTTAGGCAAAGAATAGGGAAGAATTTGCATATTATTGCCTATGCTTCCCGCATGTTGGACAGAGTGCAATGCAATTACCATACAACTGAAAAGGAACTTTTTACAGTGGTGTTTGCTCTTGAAAAATTCAGGTCATATCTACTTGGTACAAAAGTCATTGTTTTTACTGACCATACAGCTTTAAGGTATCTTTTAAAGAAAAAAAAGTCCAAACCAAGATTGATTAGGTGGATCTTGCTTTTGCAAGAATTTGAGATCAAAAACAAAAATGGTGTTGAAAACCATGTGGCCGATCACTTGAGCTGACTGATGACCGAGGATATACAAACCGAAACAATAAGAGAAACATTCCTCAATGAACAGTTGTATGTGCTATATTCTTCTATAAGACCATGGTATGCTGATTTGGTGAACTATTTAGTCACCAAAGAATTCCCTTCAGGTTTGTCTACATCCCAAAAGGACAAGTTATGAGCTGATGCTAAATATTATTTTTGGGATACTCCTTGTGGAAATTTTGTGTGGATAAAGTAGTAAGGAGATGTGTACCACAGGATGAATTTCATTCCATTCTCACTTTTTGTCATTCTCATTCTTGTGGTGGGCAGTTTGGAGCAAAAAGAACGGCTCATAAGATACTTCAAAGTGGTTTCTATTGGCCTTATATTTTTAAAGATGCATATCACTTCTGCAAATCATGTGAGAAATGCCAAAGAACAAGTAATATCAATCATAAGAATCAAATTCCTTTAACGAATATTCTTGTAAGTGAAATTTTTAATGTTTGGGTTATTGATTTTATAGGTCCATTTCCTTCTTCTTTTAGCAATCTTTATATCCTTCTTGTTGTTGATTATGTGTCCAAGTGGATTGAGGAAAAAGCCACACGAACTAACGATGCTAAGGTTGTTTTAGATTTTGTCAAGACTCATATATTTGACAGGTTTGGAATCCCTAAAGCTATCATTAGTGATCGTGGCACTCATTTTTGCAATCATTCAATAGAAGTATTGTTACGCAAATATCATGTGACGCATCGGTTTGTTTTCTTGATAAATTTCAGTTTCAATTGATTTTGTTTGCTAGTTTAATTTCTTCCATAGTTTAGATCATCACAAATCAAAACCTCCTAATTACATAATGTATAGAATAAAAATCTGAACTAAATCTTCATTGTGGGATCGACCCCTTGCTTGCTCTATATTATCTTGTGTGTTGTGTTTTAAGCTAGGTAATTAATTTGTACGACCGCGACATCGCAACAAATTTTATGGTGTGGCTGCTGGGATTAAATTTTGACATCGTAATCATAGCCTTTATAACTAAACAATCACGAGTTTAAATTTATTCAAATCTTAGCATCTTCATTCTAATTAATAAAATTAAGCACAAGGTAGTGTGAGGTATATGTAAGTTTCAAGCTCAAAAAATTTTTACTTAAAGGATGTGTGTTAGAAATCAATATAAAATTATTATTGAGACATCACCTAATAGCTTAAGTTTTGAATTGAGATGAATTTTTTGTTATACTTGATAATCTAAACATATTTTAAAAATAATTTGCATTTAGATTGATGTAGAAAAATAAATATATCAAAATATATCTCTTTGTCATTGATGAAAAATACTTTCGAAATTTAATTATGTATTTTTATAGGTAAAAGTTTGTACTTCAGTATGTAAGCCTAGGGATCAAAAACTTGTATTTATATAGCAAGAGTCTCATTAAAATCCTATCGATATAAATTTGATGCCATTAATTTAGGAAATATGAATACGAGAGTTAATTTATTAGACCAAATTAAAGTTCATTGAAAAAAATTAAATCCCACATTAATAGTGATTAGTAAAACATAATTTTAATATTTTTAATATGGTATCATAGTCTTGATGATCAATCATGAGTTCAAATCTTTTCATCCTTATTTTACTTAATAAAAATTAAGCACAAAGTAGTAGGATGAGTTTGTGCAAGTTCTAAGCTGAGATAGCTTTCACTTGAGTTATCTGTTAGAAAGTAATATAAAATTATTCTTGAGACTTTATCTAGTAACTTAAGTTTTGAGTTGAGATGATTTTTTTATAATTACTGATATTTTACTATATGGAAATACTTTGAAATGAGAAAATAAGCACAAAAATGGAAAAGAGAATTTATCTGAATATATAAAAAATAATAACAATATTTTTGCTTAAAATTAAAAATTATTATTTTTTATTTTCCTCTTCTTGTATTTATCTTTGTAATAGAGTGAATATTGATAATTAATCATTAAGTAATCTAAAATTTCTCATTAATGAGTGTCCACGAACACTTAAAAGAGTAATGGTATATTATTTTCACACAGCACATTTCCCACAAAAATATTATAAATTAAATGGCATCTCATGCATATAATAAATAAATATTATTAATGAAATTGATTTTTTTTAATAAAAATATCATATATTATATTAATCTTACATCATTATAATAAAAGCTAAATGATATAGGAAAATTATTATAGATCAAGAGATTTTTTTACTGTGGATTGTAATATTAATTTCACTTTTAATTTCTCATCTTTTCACGAGATATTTCTTTGGCTTTCTTTTTCTTTCTCAGCAAATGGGTGGCACTCGCGCCATTAAGAAGGCGCACATGACGCTTCCCGGTGGCCAAATCTAATCATTCGTCGTCTTATTGGATGCACAGTCATGTGCTCTTTCACATGGTATGGCATGTGCAGACAGATAATGGTTGGATTGCTGCCGGTGATAGATTGTTTTTTGTTTTTCTTTCTTTTCTATATCATAACAACTAAAGTGTACAATTATTCTCTTTGTTGGTTTTTTGTCAAGTTAGGCATGGTTGCTAGACCCAAGCGTTGAGCCTAGCAACCATGTCGGACCCAAGTGTCTATGTTAAAAATTTTAAAATTTTTCAAAAGCATGATTGGAATGCAAAAACAAACACTATCTCATTGAAGTAGGATTTTTTATTCATATGTAGTAGAATTTAACTGCAAACTCTTTTTTGTTTCTTCAACTTATTTTATATATTTTTTATATTTGAAGAGGAAAGAATGAAAATGTTGAGTTCTAAATAATTTATTTCAAGCCTTCAAAATAAACTTTTTTTTATATGCATTGTGGATGAAAATATTAATTTTATGTTTCCATCCAAGTATAAGACAATTTCTTAAAGGGTTCATTTTTTTTAAATTTGAGATGTTGTTGCATGATCTAATTGTTAAAGTTTGTTACAATAAGAGTTTATTCTACATTATAACTATAATTATTATATACGAAAAATTGAAATTTTTTATCATAAGAGAAAACTTTTAAACTTTTGAATTAATACATTATGTTGTAGGAAAAGAAAATATTATATATGTAAAAGACATATTGTTTTTTTAACTATCTTAATTTATGCAATTTTATAGATGATTTCTTCACTAAAATTAGATATTAATAAAAAACATTGAGTGAATTTTAGAGATGCGTGTGGTTAATGTCCTAAAATAAAAGAAAGAATAAAAAAGATAAAAACATATTTGATTAAAAAGATAAAGATAAAATACAAAATAAATATGTTCTTATAATAATTATAAGTGAATTCCTATATTTTCAAACTTGGATCTGTCATAGTTATCAAACCCAAGACGTTTAGATCTGGCATAACAGTCAGATCTAAGACGTTTTCAGACTCAAGTATCTTAGGTCTGGCATAACAGCAAGATTCAAGGTGCTTGGGTGTAATATGTCTATCAAACTTAAGATGTTTGAGTCTGACAAACAGATAAGTAAAGGTTTAAAAATTAACTTACTTGATTAGGTTTAATAATATTATTAAAATATTTTTTTATAATCTAAATAATTTTTTATATTTAAAAAAAAATAATATTAATTCGCTGTGAAGTAGAAAATATACTCATTCATAAATAAAAGGGCTCAGGGACGCCAACTAGTGATTGGGTTGATTGTAGTAAACAGGGGAATTTGGAAATGGGATAGCTTTTTTGCTTTTCATTCATGAAAGGGATCGATGTTTTAAATAAGAACTTGTCAAGCATGTTTGTTACCGTATTCTTTTTATTATTATTATTAAGGTTTTTTTCTTTTTTTATTATAGGTTCGCTATTGTTTTTGCACTTTCACCAAATTATATAATATTGGGTTCCTTGTATCGAAAATATATATGCATCAATACAAAATAAAATTTCATATGAAAAATTGGGAAAATGAAAACAAAATTAAAAAAGAAAGAAAAATTCCACATTCAAGTAATAATATAAATTGAATTAAAATTATTGGAATAAGCGATGTGAATTTCACCTAATAGTTTTAATTTAATTTATAATTTTAGAGAATTCTTTTTTAAATTAGAGGAAGGAATATATTTTAAATAAAAAAAATTTAATCTATAATTTTTTAAAACTATAGGAAATTTACTCAATAATTTAATTTTATTTAATTTATATAATAATTTTATAATTTCTTTTTAAAAAAACCAGGCTTTTTTTATCTATAATTTTAGTTTAATTACTCTAATATTAAAATTTGGGTTTTTTCTTTATGATTTTTTTAAAAAACTTTCAAATATTACACACACACACAGATGCACATATCTTTGACATATGAACCCAATGTAATCGATTTTGAAAAATTTTTATTTTTTTTAAAATTAATATATTTTTGATATTTTCAGATCATTTTGATGTACTAATATCAAATTTGATTTTAAAAAAATAAAAAATATATATTATTTTAATATATTTTTAAATAAAAAATATTTTAAAAAGAAAATCACTACTATATTTTCAAACACGACAAGGAAGTATTTGTGCTTCCAAGCTAAGTTGTCTTTTGAGCTTCTGATTATAGATTTGATTCATGCACACTTGTGTCAGCTATACATCCACGTTAAAAAATAAATAAATAAAAACTAATTAAAAAATTAATGAATGAATTAGCCTTAAGTTGTATTATTATTATTATTTGATATTTTGCATGAGTTTCAGCAAAAACGAGGGGGTTGGTGAAAATAATAGTAAATTATATTATAGAGAAAAAACATGTAGATACTGTGAACATGAATTTATTATACTATAGATCACATTGTGGACATAGAATATTTATACTATGGACAATATTATAGCACCAAGGGGGTGTTGTTGTTTTTGTTTATCAATTAAAAAGTGGTGTTGGGTCTCGCTTGGCCGCCAAACCTGACGCTGTTCGCTCCGACTTTTAGTTAAATCTATTGATCTTGGATTTGGCTGAGAGCAGCCGAACCAAATGCTTTCGGATTCGGTAGGGAACTCAAACCCAACGCTATTAGGTTTGGCTAGGCCGCCAGATATTTCTAATTTTATTTTTTTTTGCCTTTTTAGATTTGTTTTTCTTTTCTCATATTTAATTGTTTTTCATACGGTAAGGAACAAATAAATTGATGAGATTTTTTTTTATATTGTACAAAAGTTTGGTGATGATAAGTTTTTTTTCATTTCAAGCTGGGTTGAATTTTCTTATTAAAGCATGTTTGTTTTTGCGTTTTAAAAATGCTTTAAAAAAATTGAAATTTGTTTTTATATTTTTCTTTAATTCAAATTAATATTTTTTTGATGTTTGTGTATTATTTTGATGTGAGGATATAAAAAATCAATGTTAAAAAAATAAAAAAATATTATCTCAATATATTTTAAACAAATAAAAAAATAACCATTACGTAATAATATAATAATTAGCATATTGGTCCGCGCTTCGCAGCGGGTCAATAACAATTTTTTCTTCAAATATAAAAATATTTGAGTTGGGTTAAAAGTACAGAATGTATTTGCATCATCACTATCTTCAAATAAAATATTTTCTATGTAGCACCATGAATAGCACATAGCAGAACAACACCAAATACACCGACAACTAATTTCTTTCTCTTTATTTTTTTCTTTTAAAGATATTTTCAAATTTTTTTCCTCTTTAAATTTTTTTTCCTTTTCTCTTATTGAATTTTTTTATACTATAAAGAGAAAATAAATTGATGTGACATTTTTTATATTGCACAAAAGTTGGGTGATGATAATTTTTTTCATTTGAGGTTGAGTAGAATTTCCTTATTAAAGCATGTTTGTTTTTATCTTTCAAAAATGCTTTAAAAAAATTAAAAACTTCTTATTTTTTTCTTTACTTCAAATTAATATTTTTTAATATTTTTATATTATTTTGATGTGATGATATAAAAAAATAATTTTTAAAAATAATCATTATGTAATAATATAATAATTATGATAGCGACTGGCGCTCCTCAGTTGGTCAATAACAATTTTTTTTGAAAATAAAAAAAAAAACTTGAGTTAGGTTATAAGCACATGATATATTTATATCATAACCATCTTCAAATAAACTATTTTCTACAGTGACACCATAAATAGAGCATAACAGAGTAATGTTCAATACACTGACAACTAATTTATTTCCCTTTAATTTTCTTTCTTTTAAGATATTTTCAATTTTAATTTTTTCCTCTTTAAATTTTTTTCTTCTCTTATTGAATTTTTGTTTTCATATTGTAAAGAAAAAATAAATTGATGAGACTTTTTTTATATTGTATAAAAGTTGGGTGATGATAAAAATATTTTTTTTGAGGTTAGGTTGAATTTTCTTATTTAAACATGTTTGTTTTTGTGTTTCAAAAATATTTTAAAAAATTAATTTTTTTCTTTTTTTCTTTAATTCAAATTAATATTTTTTGATGTATTTGTATTATTTTGATGTGATGATATAAAACTTCAATTTAAAAAAATAATAAAATATTATCTCAATATATTTTTAAAAAATGACCATTACATAATAATACAATAGCTAGTATATTGGCCCACGCTCCACAGCGGGTCAATAACAATTTCATTTTTCAAATGTAAAAATATTTGAGTTGGGTTAAAAGCATGAAATGCATTTGCATCTTCACCATCTTCAAATAAAGTATTTTTTATAGTAGTACTATGAATAGTATATAGCAGAGTAGCGCCCAATACACCGGTAACTAATTTCTTTCCCTTTAATTTTTTTTCTTTTCTCTTATTGAATTTTTTTCATACTGTAAAAGGAAAATAAATTGACATAATTTTTTTATATTTTACAAAAATTAGATAATGATTTTTTTTTTATTTTAGGTTGCGTTGAATTTTTATATTAAAGCATGTTTGTTTTTGCGTTTTAAAAATACTTTTAAAAAAATATTTTTTTTTCTTTACTTCAAATTAATATTTTTATATTATTTTGATGTGATGACAAATCCAAAAAAACAGATCCAAGGACATTGGATCTGATTTAGCAACCAGACCTAAAGTAATGAGGTCTGGCTTTGCCTCGAGACCCAATAGGACTTTGCAACCAGACTCAAGATGCTTAAAATTACATTTCATATTTTTTATTTAAAATTAATTTTTTTTTTTTTTTCAAATAATTAATTAGTCCATTTTTAGAAACAAATTGTCAAGTCCCTGCATGTCAAGTCACTGCATATATGTCAACTTTACATGTAATACTTAAAATTTCCTTTTAGATTTATAATTATACCTCTTATCCCAAGATCACCCATTCACAAATTAAAAGCCAATTATCTTTCCTTCTACGAGGTCGTGTTTGGAATATTGTTTCTTAAAATTTTATTTTATTTATTTAAATTATATATATATATATATATATGATTATTTTGATATACTAATTTCAAAAATAATTCTTTTAAAAAATAAAAATAAAAATAATATTATTTTAATAAATTTTTCAAAAATAAAATACTCTAAAAAATAATTGTTGTACTCTCTATGTGATTACTGTTTTGTTTTCATAAAATGTCTTTGTTTCCATAGTAGGAATATCTATAAATATTGTTTGGTTACTTTAAGAGATGATGAACATTACACTTGAATTATTTGAAAATAAGGGCTTTTTTTCATAAAAAAAATTTGGCTAAATTAAAGAGAGCTATTACTACTAATTATACTGAGGTCCTATTTGTTTGCTGGAAAGTAATTTTCTTTTAGAAAGTGGATTTCTAAAAAGTAAATTATTTTTTGATATTTGGTAGTATCAAGAAAAATAAGTTAGAAAATAATTTTTAGTATTTGGTTATACCATGAAAAAAGAGCTGGAAAATAACTTATTAATATTTTTTTCAAGTTAATTAAAATAATGAGGAAGAAATTTTACAAATTAAAAAGTTGAATAAGAATGAAATTGAAATAAAAATATAATTTCATATATTATCTCAAATAAAATAAATAACAATAAAAATAATGGAAATCAAATCTAACAGATAAAAAAATTGAAAGATGATGAAATTAAAATAATTATACTTATAATTTCATAAATTATTTCAAATAAAATAAGTAACAATCAAAAGAATGAGGACCAAATTTTTTAGATAAAAAATTCAATTAAAAAAATAATAAGAGAAAAGGCAAATAACAATCATAAAAATAAGGACCAAAGTAATATAAAAATCAAATTCTAAGAGGTGAAATTGAAAAATAAATATATTAAAAAAATATAGCAATTAAAAGTTTGAGAACCAAATTTGTTATAATCATCAAATAATATGATATTTTTAATTTTTTCACAACTTTTGAAAAGTTTTTTCTTCCCAAAATAAAAGGAAAACACTTTTCTGGAAACCAAGTCAAATTTTTTTAATTGAAAAGTGTTATTCGTTGATCAATTTTTGTAATGGTAAACAAACACATTAAAGTTTGAAAATTCGATCAAACAAACAAGGCCTAAAACACTTGGCAATAAATATTATTATAAAAAAAAATAACCCCCGTAGAGATATTATTATACCCCAAGACATATATTAGTATTTTTACAATAATATAATTACTATTTTGCCCATTGATCATTTTATATTTTGTCTTTATTTCGAAGGTAAGGTGATCTTTCACCATGAAATAAATATCTTTTGAGGATTATACAGGGTTATTTTAGTAATTATGTTTTTTACAATTCAATTCCTAAGCATTTAATTTCATTTGATTTTTCCCTAAACATTTAATTTTATTTCATTTTTATGTTGAATTTAATCCTAATTCTTTTATTTGCTATTTATTTTTATTTTGCATTTGTTTTTTGATTGATTTTTTTTCTTCAATTCATCTCTCAATAATTTGTTTAATTAAGAATTTTGCTTCTTTGTTTTTCGGGTTTACTTTTAATAAGGTCACCCGGTCTCATGACTTGAGTAATAGATCTGAAGGATTAGCCTAAGTCGATTTCTATCTTTTTTAAAAGCATTTGTTTTTGAATATTTTTTAGGAGGTATTTTTTTATTTTTGAATTTATATGGTCAACTAAATTCCATGTTATAGATCATGTGTTTCAATTGTTGATCCAAGATGGCTACTGAGTTCGCTCGAGGTTTTTTTTTTGTTTTGACATGTTTTAAAAATTTATATTTTTAAATTAGCTTATAATAAACTTTTTAATATGAACCATATCTAGGGTTTTATAAGTTGCGAGCTTTCTAAAATTTGACCATGTTTAGGTTGTTTGTTCGGGTTTACTTTATTTTTACAGATGTTTTTAATTTCACTCCATATGATTTTCTTAATCTTTAAAATTTGGTCCTTATTCTTTTAGTTAATATTTATTTTATTTGGCATTATTTTTTATTTTTTTCATTAAATTCAATCCTCCTATAGTTTTTTCTATTAAATTTTATTTTCATTCTTTTTGTTGTTCTTGCAGGGTTTGTTCTTTAATATTCTTCTACTTATCTCATCCTTCAAAATTAAATTAGTTAAGAATTATACTTCTTGATTTTTGTAGGATTTGTTTTTTTATAGAGGTTTGCCTTGTATTTTTCCCTTTTCTAAATTTATGTTGTCTTTTTCTTTATCTTTTTTAAATTCTGTTTTGTTATTTTTTTGGTTTAATTCTCTTTTTTTTTAAACTTTTGTGTTTTTTTTTTGTTTGATTCTATTGAATTAACACTCAACAATCCTTTTTTCTATTTCATCACTATCTTTTTTAATCTATAAGTAATCTACTACATTACAAATAATTTTTAATTTTACCTCTTATAATTTTTTAATCTTTCAAGTTTGGTCTTAATTCTTTTAATTGTAATTTTTTTTGTTTGTGATATTTTTTTTTTAGATTTCATCCTCATTGGGTTTTTCCCTGTAAGATTTTAGCCCTATTTTTTTTTTTGCTATTCTTTTTCTTTTGCAAGTTTTTGTTATTAATAGTTTTTTCAACGATTCTATCTTTCAAAATTAAATTAGATGATATTTAAGTTTTTTAATTGAACTCGAACCCATGATTTAACAAGTTGCAAGTTTTTTATATTAAACTAGATTTAGAAGATTCGACTAGGTTTGCTTGGTTTCCTTTCTTTTTTTTTATGCTGATGTTTTTTTTTGAACTTTAACTTTTTGTTTTCTGGTTTTTCTTCAGTTACGTTAGTATTGAGTTGTTTGATAATTCGAATAGGTTTGAGTGTGCTGTTTTTTTTTCATTGTTTTTTTCTAGTTTTTTTATTGTTTTTTTTGTAAATATTTAAATTATCAATTTAACAAATGACTTGGGACTTAAATTTTTTTAACCTATCACGTAAAAAAATATTTGTTTGGCCCTCGACAATGCGCATGCACCATATCTAGTCATATACTAAAAGGACCTTGGCATTTCATTGCAGCAATGAACAATGAAATGCTGTGGTTTTTTTTTAATTTGATTATCAAAATTTATTATTTTTCAATTGTATCCTTTTATGTCCAATTTAGTAACCAACTTTTCAAAATTACTTAATGAAAGAAATATTAAATGATAGGGACCCCAATGTGAAACATGAAGAAATATTATGACTCATTTAAACTTTGTGGAAAAAAATCATTCCCATCCTCCAACTTTTACTTTTCGACTTTGATAGTCCCTATATATTTTTTTTAAATTTAATTCTAGTTCAAAATTTTTATTTTATTTTTATTTTTCAATTAATGAGTTAGAGAGTAGAGAAAAAAAATTTCTAGAATCCAATAAAGAGAGAGAAAACCAAGTGTTCACATGGATGTCAACCATTGAAAAGATCCATGTAATCCAAATGGTCCAAATAATTGACTGAAAGTTTCTTTTTCTTTCCCAGACAGGTTTGAATTCTACTGTTTGTCTAATTTTTGTTTCTTTTCATTCTTTTTTTTTAAACTTTATTTATTTCTTTATTTGGAAACTTTATTCGTTCTTTTTTTTAACCTTCAATGTTCATTCATTTTATTTTATTTTTGCCCATGTGGCCCATTTTTAAGGGTTTTTTTTTAAGAATGTTTGGAAATAATATATTGTAACAAAATTGTTTTTATAATAATTCAGAAAGGGCTAAGCACTTTTTATTTATTTATTATATAACTAAATTAAATAAAAAATAATTTTTATTAAATTTACTAATTTGATAAATTAATTCGAGTTGATTTTAATATTTGTTTTTCAACATATTATTAACTAAATAATTATTTTAAAGCTCACAAAATTGTATATGAAGTAAGTTTTGTCAAGTTTACTTGATGAAATGAATTTAATAACAATATTAAAAAATTTCTCGTGATTTAAATATTATTTTTTTATATTAATTTTTTTATCCTACTTGCAGCGTAATGAGTAAAATAATATAATAGAATTTCACTATTCATGTTAATATACAGTGAAGCTTCACTTTTTTTTTCTTTTAATTGTCCCCCTACTCTATCAGTTTTTTTTTTTCAATTGACCCCAATTTGTTTTTCCATTCCTTCCTTTTTTTTATTTTTTCAGTTTTATTATTAGATATTTTTTTAACAATTATTTGCATTGCTTTTATATTAGCCAAGTTGATTAGATTATATCAAAACAATTCTTACACAATTTAATTTTAAATCATGGCTAAATAAAAAATTAGATCGAGAAATTATTTTATGTTAATTTTATCTTTTCTTTTTTAATTTTATTTTTATTTTTTTTTATTGTTGGCCAGATTACTTTTAGACCGGCCAAATTAATTTTTTCAAGTTATGATAACTTATATATTGTTTGATTTTAAACTCGGGTTAAATAAGATGTTGAATTAAAAGATTTCAAGATTAATATATTATGTTGAATGTAATAAAAATATGAAACTATTACCTATAATTTTTATAATTTTTATTATGTTAAAAAAAATTGATCTGGCTAGTAGGGAGGGCGGGCTTATAAACTAGTTCAGCATAGGAAAAAGAGAGGGACCAGCTTACTAAGTTGAACACAGGGATTGGTTAATTACTATATTAAACTACAGGTACTAGTTAAGTTCTTCTGATAAAGTATAGGCACTAAATTATAATTTACTAGCGAAAACGACTTTATAAAAAACCAGCCTGGGAGAACACAGTGGCAGCTGATGTGGAATCCTATCATTGACTGAAACACGTATTGGTGGGGCCCACCAATTAAGTAACCGAGCCGGCCACCTAACCGAACGACTCCTCCCGACGGCTCTGAGCCTCAACCCCATCCTTTTCGAGAAAAAAAAATACACCGTTTCTTTCCTCCAATTCCTTTCTCAATCAAAACGAATCCTTTGTTTTTGATTCCTGCTTGACAGCGGAGTCGCCATGGCCGCTGTCTCGTTTTCGCAGTTACTTAACGGCGAGAGAGCGGTGGTTACGCTTTTTATTGTCATCGTCCTCTTCTCTCTCCCTCTCTCTCTTCTCTTACACGGCGTCGCTCTCTCTCTCCTCGCTCTCTTTGCTCTCTCCGTCGAGGTCCGTGTCGAGACTTCCACTTCCTTGTCTCAATTCAAAACCAGGTACTTCTTACCTTTAGGGTTTCCTGCTTCATTTAATCTGCGATCGTGAAATTGAATTTTAATTTGTGATTTCTGAAACCTTGTGTTTTGTAATTGACCTTATCGATTAAGCTAGGGTTTAATGATATTTACATTTGAATTCAGGGCAGGTGCTTCGTCAGGGCTACTATTAGGTGCAGTTACATTACCAACTTTTATGCTTTCAAAATTGATACAGCAATCAAGAGCCTTCTCATTGCATCAAGTTCATCCTGGAGGTACTAACAGTTGCTAATGAAATTATAGAGAGAAGCAATTGCTATTTCTCCCCTGTATTTGTAGTGAAAAGTCAATTTCCCCTCCGTGTTTCATATCTGGGCTAAATCAGGCCACCTGATAATGATTGCCAGTCTCCACCAGTTTTATATGCATCACATGAAGTCACTTTTCCCTTGTTTTTGTAGAAAAACGGTCAATTTCTCACTCATGTGATGCGTAAAATGGATGGAAATCAAAGACGATTATTGATTGGCCTTGTTCGGCTCACATTTTTTCAATTATGGGGGAATTTACTTTTGCTACAAATGCAGAGGAGAAATTAGGAGTTATCTCTTTCTCACTCACACACGCATATATATGGAGTATATTTTATGATATCGATCTATGATATAAATGTTTGGTCATGTGTTGTATTCGACTCATTATGCAGAACTTAATTACCTGGCGTTGCAATACTGGGCTGCATTTGGTAGCTGCTTCACTGTGCTTATGGTGCTCTGCTTACTTACATTGGACAATACAGGAAGCCGTTCATGTCAGGCATGGAATGCTAAGTTTGGCTTAGTATGTTTTGTGATTGGTGCAGCCCTATTATTTTTGTATAGTACTACTGGTAAGTATGTAATTAGTTTGTCATTTGACTAATAAATATTTGCATGCCTGGAACTTTTATTCACCTCTACTGTTTTTGTTTATTTTATTTGCAGGTGTGCATGCAATATGGAAACTTTTGTGGGTGTTTTTTCATGGATTCGCAGCAGTTAAGTTGGTGCAGCATCTCCTTAATACTTTTCCTTCATGCGTTTCCTTTGGTATGTTTACTGCTTGCTGTTGGCCTATCTTGTTGATAACGAGTGTGGAATGCTAGTATAATTTTGTGTTGCTTTATCAGTTTTGGTAACCACAAAGGTCTTGTATAATTTACAATTGTGTTGCTTTATGTTTCTTTCAGAATTTGGTAGGAGGCGTATTAAACCTCTGCTTGATAAACCTATGGCTTACTGGCAAAAATGTAGTGAGAAGCATGATATCATACTTCTCCATGTGGGTTTAGTTTCATGTTTCTGCAATTGTTTCTATAAGCTTAGCGATTTGCTTGCACAATGGAACTTTTATAGCATATTTGTACATTCCATGAGATTTTTATTGTTGCTTAGTTTGATTTGAGATTTATGTACTGTGTGGTGTCTTCAATGTGTCCAATACCATGCCTATTTATCATAGTGGCTATCATTGTCAGAATCCAAAAATACACATTTCTAAGCTACTTTAAATCTCCAGATGTTGCTGGAATTCCATTGGACAAATGTCCTTCACTTATCCCTAACTAGATGAAACTGCATTGTTGTCTAAGGAACTCACATTTCCTTTTTATATTTATATTTGGTGTTGTACTCACATTAAGAATGTCTGGTTCTTTTGTTGGCAATCATCCCTTTCCTTGGTCTTTCTAGGGGAAGCACTTCTGGTGACTGTGGGTCTTGTACTCTACTTTGGTGACATGCTGGCCTATACCATTGAAAAGGCTAGTGCTCTTCTGTACAAAACAGTCTACTCTTCCCTCTGGATTAAGCCCAGAGTTTTTACTTTATAATGGTAATGGGTGTTGTTTGAACAGCTTTATGGATACATGACTTCGTCAGAATTAGTCTTTATGCAATATGGATTTAGGAGAAGTGAGATTGGCATTATCATTCAGGTTTGATTTGTTACTGGTGGAGTTATCCATAAAGATAATCATCCTTAATTGAGGAATTGATTATGAATTTTGTGGTTTTTTTTTATCTTCTTTCCAGGGTCTACTTCTCGGCCTTCTCCTCTACCTAGTTGTCTTGAAATATTTGCTTTGTGGATGGGATGGCTTTTCAAGATCAACCTACTCTGGAGCAAGGATATGTAGTGAGAAAGGGAAATCTCTTATATTCTTCGCTTCCCTTGGTTTTTTGATTGTTGTGATCCTCCCTTCATGGATGCAGTTTGTACAGGATTTTGACATGCATCCACTGTTGTGGTATTATTACTTGCCTCAACATTTACTTTCGTATAAAATTTTGTAACTGCTTGAATTTTCTTCTTATTCTGATTTCATTTGAAGATAAAATATTTTATCTTGATTAAATTGGCTTAATAATGAACTGGTAGATGATTGGCATATTATCTCAGTGATATATATAGTTCATGATTTTTGGGTTGCATGTGTTGAATGTTATTTTGATCAAAATGTTTGGGTCTTTCCCCCTTTCTGATAGGTTAGGCTGTGTTGCTGGGGTTTGGAACTTGGACATCTCTGTAGTGCAATTGGTGTCTCTCACCCTGTTAGGGTGAACTATGGGGTTATTTTGCACTGTAGTGATGCTTGAAACAATTGTGGCTAGGAAATAGGAATCACAGTCTTGGTTCTTATATTTGCAATCCATTATATCCATATAATTCTTCTGAATATATTCTCATCATATGTTTTTTAACAGGGTGGTTAGATTTGTTTTTATGGAACCAGTTAAAAGACTATCACTCTGTCTCTATTGGGTGTGTGTGATATATCTTTCTGTTCTGCGATTCTATAACATATCCAAGAATAGTAAGATTGAGAGGATTCTTCTTCGAAAGTACTACCATCTAATGGCTGTTTTAATGTTTCTGCCTGCTGTTATCTTACAGGTAATTTGGGGATAAAAGATTGATCATCATTTTGGTTGTTTTGGTGGTTGTTGTTTCTATTATTGATTTCTTGGATACACTGCTGATGTAAGTTTGTTTTCAGCCTAAGTTTCTTGATCTGGCATTTGGTGCAGCCTTGGCAGTTTTCTTGACTTTGGAAATTATTCGAGTAAGTTGATTGAATGTGTAGATTGTATTGTATTGACATTTTCATTCTTATACACAGCCTGGTTGATTACAAATTTGATCAGTTTGTTGAAAGTGATGCTCCAAGGGTCAATATTGTAGGGAGGAGCAATTTTAAAAGATATGTTATTTGTTGATAGAAAAGAGGAGCTGAGAATTTCTTAAAAATTGCAGTGGCATTTACTTCACTGTAGAACTTTTTAGGTTAATAATGTCTTGTCATATTTATGTCTAGCATTAAATTTTGTAGTTTCCTTTTTTCAAATTATCATAATAATCTGTACCAATCCACCTCTATATTGTCCCATGAATTCTACCATATGCTAACTTTCATTTTTATTTTGACTTGGCTATGCTTTCCAGTCATGTCGACACCTCTAATTGCAATTCCAGCATCATGCATGAGATATGTTACCTGAAACCGGTTGGTTAATCTGATCCTGGTTTCAAGACATTAGAATTTATATTTTTGGTGGTGACTATAATCAGTGATATAGTTCTGAGTTTCAAGAAAATTATTAGTTACACCAGGAGTTCTACTCTCTCTTACATGGAGGTGGGACCCTTGGAATAATTTTTATGGTGGGTCCTATGTGTACATGAGTGAAAATTACAGCTCCAGGAGTTCTGAATAACTCCTGAGTTTCATTATGTTCCCGTAAATTATTTATCTTTGCCATACATTTTTGTGGTCAGGTTTGGAGAATTTGGCCTTTGGGACAGCTTGTGCATGAATTTATGAATGCTTTCACAGACCATCGTGACTCTGACCTCCTCATTGTCAGGCATGACTAGTTATTTCCCTCACACTTTGTCTTTGTAATGCAAATGTTTAATGCAGATGAGTAATTTTTCCTCTTTTATTATTATTATTATTATTATTTTTTATTCTTTAGCCACTTTTCACTTTTACTGGGATGTGCACTTCCTATCTGGATGTCTTCTGGATACAATGATCGACCCCTTGCTCCTTTTGCTGGAATTTTGAGCCTTGGAATTGGGGATACAATGGTGAGTGAGCTTATTTCCATGTTTCTTATTGGTAACAATTTGGTTTACAATTTTTTTTTTTTTGCTTCATGTTTCTAGTCAATTTGTATCTCTATAAGTGATCATTCGACACATCCAACCGATAAGTTATAAGCATGCATTTGCCTTCTATAAAACCGAGTTGGTTAATAAACAGGACAACAATTGCAACTTTTAAATAAGCTTTATGAGGGGTTATGAAGTAATGGAATGCAATAGTTATTCCTCATGGTTGCAAGCTGGAGAGGTTTGTGATGTATGTTTCAGATTTACATTCATGCAACATTCTAATGTACACTTAGCAAGTCATATGTTGTGCCGAGTTTCAGATTTATGGTTCGTTTTTAGGTTCTGGTTGTGAGTGATATTATTCATATATAATAGCTGGACAATAACATATTATTCACAACATATTATTCATATATATTAGCTGGACAATAAAAGATGATTCACATGGCAGGATACGAGGGGCCCTTTGGCCACTGAGATAGGGCTGTATATCATATAAATATCTGATTCAATGAACTTGCACGATATTTGTAGAAGCTTTTACCAGTGAAATTCTAATATAATTGTATATCTGGTGGATGGATATGGAGTATTAGAATTTTTGGTAATAACATATGTAGGCCCTTGTTTATGTCTGCCATTAGATTATTCATGTTTGTTGTTCACCAATAGCCCTGCTTCATTGAAAACTAGTAAGATGGCTTTGCTTTAATATTCAGGCTTCAATGGTTGGCCACAAATATGGTGTCCTCAGGTGGAGCAAAACTGGGAGTAAGTTCTCTTTAGAATGATTAATTCTTGGTCTATTAGTGTTTTTAATATATTTCTGATATTATGTGTGGAACTCTTTTACTTGCTAGAGAAAACCATTGAAGGCACTGCAGCTGGTATAACATCAGTCCTTGCTGCTTGCTCAGTATTGCTTCCGCATTTAGCATCCACTGGATATTTTCTTACTGAGGTTTCTCTCTCTCTCTCTCTCTCTCTCACACACACACACACACACACACACACACGCACTTGCGCACACAACTTGTTAATGTTTCCTTTACTACTTTGTGCAGCATTGGATCTCTCTTCTCCTAGCTGTAACAGTGAGTGGCTTGTTGGAGGCCTACACGGCACAACTTGATAACGCATTCATACCACTTGTTTTCTACAGCCTTCTATGTTTGTAAATGGAGCTCTTACCTCAAAATAAATAAATAAATAAACCAATAGCCAATAAGAAATTCACCTGGAAGTTACATTATATCTGATTGTTTCCTATCCGCTAACACCATTTTGTAGGCACACCTTACCCAATTCTTAGAGAATACAAACATCTTGTTGTATAGCATATTCATTTATAGTTTAGATTGTATCTGGATTAGGCCTAGGATTACGAGAGTCCATGTTCAATGCTGTAAATACTGGTACTTTGGTTATTCATTGTACCACAAATACATGATCAGAGCAGATAATTTTCGGTACATGTTCTATTTATTGTATTGTGTTGTATTAATGTAAAAGCTTAATACAAGGTTTTATTTTGGTTAAGTGGTATGTGGGTCGTGTTCCTTTCCAGTGTTAGTATGGAACCAATGCGTGTTATTATGGTATTTCACTAGTATTCTTTTCGTAATGATCATTGTAAAAAGAGGTATTGTAACTCACCCCATTTGACAGCACTTTCAGCTGGGATGACGGCATAGAACATGACAGAGATCTAGCTAATCAAACCATTCTATGAGAGCATCATGTCTAATGTTCTTGGAGGAGGCCTCAACTCGTACGGGCATGCTGTGGTGCGCAAGGTTTTTTCCCCAGTGTTCAATGGTAAGCAAGCCAAGTGCGAGGGTTTTTGAGAATATATCAAAGATTGGTTGGGTTGGGAAAGTGGTTGAAATAATGAGAGTTAGTATTGTGATTCGTAGAAATAATGGTTTACTAATTAAGAAGAATGGATGCAAGTAATGAAAAAAGGTTGTAGAAGAAGAGTAGACGGTGTTGAAGTCAAAACCCAAACGAACATAGTCTTAGGAGTTCTGTATGTGAGAGTGCGAGTCGTAACAGGGAGAGCTTCTATTAGTAAAAAGTCTAGAAGTTAAGCTTACTTAGAAAGAAAAAGATTGAATCTCTTAAAAATTATTGCGAGGTTGGTATTCACAGGGGAAGGAGGATCATCTTCATCACTAGGATAATGTCATATCATTCAAACTTGACCGGTTGGGTTTGAACTAGATAAAAGCAAATAAGATTTTTTTGGCCAAAGTCATTAAACCTAGTCCAGTTAAGGATTCAATAGGTCACCTAGGTTACTAAATCAATTTTTATAATACATTTTAAAGACGAGGCATGGAGCCAAAGTAGTTCCTCACTGTGCACAGCTATCACCACGAAATGTACTTCTTTAACATCATCAGGGACTCTTTTGTATCATTGTAACTAAAACATTAACATGCTAACAAAGGATTATCAATAATTTATTTTAATCATGTTAATATTTTATATTAAAAATTTATGTTAGAAAATAAATTTCAACAAAAATATTAACCCTAAAAATAAATGGATCGCATTTTTAATTTGATTTTAAATGTTTCTATTAACCATATTTTAAAATAAAATTTCAATAATTCTCCAAATAAATGGAAATTGTTTAACTAGTATAAAAGACTCAAAGATTTATAGAAATATTGATTTGATAGATCACTAGATGATATGTAGTTTTTTGGCTTTGAACTTTCCTTAAAGAAATATTATCAAATTTACTCAACTAATTAGTAAACATGATGTCTTAAATTATTCTTCATTTTATGTAAACTAAGACAAAACACTCATATAGTTCTCTAGTTAAAGATTCATTTGATTTTCACGGTTGTGTTCATTTTAAACCTAAACAACTTCTAAAGTCATGAGTGCTTTAGAAAATTCAGCATTTTTAAAATTCTCAAGCAAACAACCATATTTATCACTCATATGGATAATATTTCATTAAGAATATTCTATTATATTTCACTTGGCATGCCAAGATATGAAAATAATTAAAAGAACTACAAATCCTTTATAATGCTACAACTAGCACCTTTTTTTATATTATAGGAATAAGCATGAAATAAGAATTTTTCAAGGGCTATTAAGATTGTTATATAACCTAATTTTTTCTTTGAATATAGATCTTGAGATCTCTAGTCAACTAGATATGATTATCATCATTATACTCTTTTATTTTTAAAAGCTTTAATCATATTCTTCTCGATAAACTATATACAAGCTCTCTCGATAAACTTTCGGTTAGCGAATCCGTAATATTTTCTTTTAACTTTACATAGTAAATAAAAATAATATCATTTGAGAGAGTTTAACGATATTATATATACAATGTATATATCTTGACTTACCACTATATATATTACTTTGTGCTCTTCTAATTGCATGTTGACTTTCGCAATGAACACAAATTTCTAGCACTAGTTTTGCTAACATAGAATATAAAAAATTTTAAAGCCATTAAACTTTTTGTCTAACTTTATTAAAAACAATAAACTCTTATTCAA
>Ga0325405_1000196_pt1 | contig 57084 bp, 30 predicted proteins | sample PopdelMetagenome_21_FD_205663 | JGI IMG/M metagenome (GOLD analysis project Ga0325405, IMG submission 205663) | Populus deltoides microbial communities from Bellville, Georgia, United States - Xylem-Control-R2 | ecosystem: Host-associated > Plants > Phyllosphere > Stem > Wood/Secondary xylem...
CATTTAAGTACTTCAATAACTATTTTCCTAAAAAAGAAGAAATAGCCTTGCATGAAATCTTCAAGCTTTGACTTAGAGGAGCTAAATTGCTGAAATAAAAACTTGGATATCGGTTTAGATGCTTCGAAATGTAATTTGAACTCGTTTCTTCACGAAACCTGTTTGCTGGCAGAATCCAAATGTCATCTTTGAAAAATCATATCACCATCATATAGCATCATTTTTGGCTGAAATTTTGAGCGTTTATAGACCTTTGAGTCATGAATCCAAAAAAATTGAGTTTGCATCAATTGGACTTCTGTAGCTCCAGATATTCAAGTTGGAATGGCCGAAGGTCAAACACTGACAAATTACGAGATTTGACTTTGAAGGCTACGATTTCCATGCTCTTCCTTATTTTATTGTCTTGCCTTAGATGTCCAGAAAGGTATGGATGTTAGCTTTTTAATTCCACTGGAATCACGCTCTGAACAAAACATCGACTGAAGGTCAAATCTGCCAATTATCTTCAATTAACTCCTTTTTTCATCTTTCATCCAAAAGTGCCTTCAAAACATAAAACAAAGAATATCAAGGCATTTTATATATAAAACATAGGCAAAAAACTAGTCAAATGTGGCTGAAACTATCGAATAATATGGTTGCATCAATGATGCACTTGTTCTTATAGGATTCATGTGGTCTCTCAATGTTCTAACTCGATTATTCTCATTATGAAGCGACTGATTATCCTCTTCGGCCATGTTTTTTGAAAATGATGAGGATTTCCTAGAAAGTCTACCACTTAATGTACGTGACCAAACTCTCATGCACATGTAGGAAGAGAATAAAAGGAAGAAGAAAACAAAAGAAAAAGAAACAAAAGTTAAATACAAGAAAAGTGAAAAGAGAAAATAAAATAAATATTATAATTTATATAGGAATTTACCTCCACGGCAACGGCGCCAAAAACCGGAGTCGAACCACATAAAGGTCACCTATATAAAATTACAAATAATAAATGGAAAGGAGTTGAAGAGAACTTTTGAGATGAGATAATAATATAAGGATTAAACAAAGATAAAACAATTGTCAAGGTTAGAGGATCCACTAATGATATTTCAAATAAGTATAATATAAAATTCTTTTATTACTTAACTGGAAACCACATACAAAGGAAGTTCCAATCAAATTATAAATTATTAACATAATTATATTTATTATCTTATTTGAATAATGTCAATACTTGTAAATATGGTCAGGTATTCATGGTGATAACTTATGTTAACAACAAATCAAGTTCCTTTCATAGCACAAGTGTCGGTTATACCATACAGTAGGCTATGAAAGTGTCAAGTATTTGTTGTACCAAGGGTTGTATAATACAAATCTAGATTAACCATTTAACAAGTAAGGTATTAAGAATGAGTAAGATAACAAATACAAAACATGTTAGTATCAAACATTAAAGTCCATCTTGAGTTTATATTATACTTATTCTTACACCATTAGTGTACCCTTTTCACCTTGACAAAATTAACTTAGCTAAATATTATGAAGAAGAAAAACATAAATAAACAATATAAGAACATAAATATGATATAAGTTAACTAAGTATAGTAAAGGAAATGAAAAGCATAAACAAGAGATTAATATAACATAAAATAAAAATTAAAGATTACAAAATACAAAGAGAGAGAGTGATATTGATCTGAACACCAAGATGTCTAAATGTATGACAAATGCCTCCTTTTATAGGCTAAAATTTGGAACTAATGATTTGATGACTAATTATTGAGTGGGTGGCCACCTCTTGACTTGGTGACAACCATTATCTTCTTGTCTGAACAAAACGTCATTGCTAATATCATAATTTGAACAAATAGTCTTCATAAAAGTTCTGAGCATTTATCTTAGCTTTCCAACAAAACAAGAATGAGCTCATTTGGATTCTAGAACTTGAGATATAGGTTGAACACTGAACAGTGTCTGGGCTGCTGAACAGATTCCAACTTCTCTTTTGTTATTACAATTTGAACTTGACAACGGCTATTTTGAATCTTGGACTCCTCATGAAAGTTTTAGGCCTATTTCTTAGCTTTCCATCCACATAAACCAGACCTAAATTCAAGTTCTACAGCTCCAGTTATGATCTAATAACCGAATGGTATTCCAGTTTGAATTGAACCAACATCTCTTCTTTAAGCTTAGCCCTCTCTTTCTCTTCTCAATTTCAAGAGTTAAACAAATCAATCAATCCTTTGAATTGTGAAAGATGTCTGCATTTGAAATGATTATTTACCATAAATTAAATATATCTTATATTATCGTACTTGCTATTATAAAATAAGCTTAAGTTAGGGAATTTAATGATACTTTAAGTGCAATATTATGATATAAAACCTTGATAAAAATGCACTTTTAAGTTCTAATCTATGTCTTTATTATTTTTCCTTTAGTGGCCTTCGTTGCTACAATGATGACAATTTCTCTTTGTCATTCTTGACGCCCCATGTAGGCTTCTATGCTTTGAATGCAAGACTAAGTCAACGCTTAACTCATGATTCATGAAAAAATCTTATTATCCCAATTTCTTAAAATAGCTAATGATTCTTAACATATAGGTGTTCGCTAAGAAAGTCTTGGTCATTTTACAGCGGAACAATTTCTTAGAGGTTTTATACTTCTCAGTCTTACTAGCCATGTCAAACAACTATTTGAAATACATAATTATTATATTGGCATCCATATTCTCATGTTATGTTTGAAGTTCAAGTAACATGCTATCTAACATCACACGCACATGTAGCTTATTCATCGTCATCAATATGAGAATGATATTTAGTCCTAACTTTATTATCATTGTCCTTATTAAGAACAAGAGGGATTGAATTTTCAAGAACATATTCTTTTTTTCTTGTTTGAGAACAATTCTCATATTTTGGTATCAGTCCAAAACGTTTGGTTTGGTTAATTTATTAGCATTAAGTATGCTATATAGAGATATATTTATTTTACTCATGGTAATTTATCAACCTATTAATATAAAGATAACGAGTATCGGTTTCATGCATAAGTATTTATAACCAAATTTAAATAAGATCTTTAATAATAATTTGGTCTCCTATTATTTTCCTGTAATTTAATAGCCCTCATTATTAATTCAGGAATCTTGCTTAGATTTCCTAGTGGAATATGATTCCATATAATTTATATGATCATAAACAACTCAACAAATCAAAATAAATTAAATTAGGTAAATAACATAATTTATCAATTACATCCTTATGTGACTCATAGATCAATTAGGTGACAAATCTCTGTCTAAACATATCATATATGTTTTGCCTAACTACTGCTTCTAATCTTATATGATCATAAGTAACTCATCTAAATCATATAAGTTAATTAAGTAAGATCTAATTTTATAGCATTAAATATATTCAAATAAATAAAGAAATGGGTTCCTATATACTAGTTACATAAAAAGGCATCATCTAATAATTCCAACAACCAAGAGAATAATGATGGAAAGTAAAAAAAATAAAAATCATTAAGGTTTAAGGTTTTTTTGCACATCTATTGATAAGGTCCCAGTCAAGAGCTAATTTTTTTACAGCAAAATAACAAAGCTATTCTCTTAGGGTGAGAACGTACCCCAAGATAAATTTATGATAGAAATTATATATCCTCTCATTTCTTTCCAGCACTTGTTAATAAGCTTACTTCAACCAATATTTCGGATATACAGTCGAAATCTAAGGTTTCATTACAACGGTTACATTATTCAATTTACTACAAAATAGAATAGAATAGATACTAAATGGAAACTGAATAGAAACTGATGCCTAGCACTACTCTATAACTAGTTGACGTGGTGAAGACGTCACGCCTTTAGCTACTATAATCAAGCCTTCATGAATAAAGTTTGTCCTGGTCTTGCGCTTGCCTTTCACTGTTCTTCACTATACTTGGGATCCAGTTTTGTTGCTCTCTCAAATCTGCGTGGCTTATCATCTATTGTCATATTGTGCTAGACAAACCTGATTTGTTCATCAAATGAATCATGATTTCTTACCCTAACCAATCACACATGATTAACTTATCTAGGGTTGCTATATCCTCTACAAATGTGAAACATAGAAAATAGCTCCCTCGCACTGTGTGAAATGAATTTGAAGAAAGCAACCAAACATTGACTAAAAATTCAATAACATAGGAGAAAGCAAGGCAACCTGTCAAATAAAGGTTGCCAAACAACCAACAAAGCAAAGCCCTATCTCTAGAGACAGTAAGAAAGACCCTTGATAGAGCCCAAGCTGATAGAAAAACAACAAAGAGCAAAGCATTATCACAACACGAAACAAATAAAATAACAAATAATCAAACAAAGCCATTCACCATAATAATTGCCTAGAGGATGCCAATAACGTAGTAAAAAAACCAATGACAAAAAGGAAAGCTGCAAATGACAAATAAGAGGAAAGCCAAAGAAAAAGGCCATATACTTTCTAAACAAAAGACGCCAATCATTTCCAAATGTAGCATAGAAAATTATTTGGAAAAGACATCAACCCAATAACCCAAACCACAAATTTCCCAATCACTGCATGCAAATAAGTGACGGGAAAAACCAATGAACCAGGAATTGGAAAGCCAACCAAACAAAAAATGAAAATAACCCTCACCTGGCAACATCCCAATGAAACCAGAATTTGGGCAAGAGAGAAGAGGAAACAGAGAGTTAAACCAACTCATCCCATAACAAACCACATGTCTAATCCCATGAAACCAAAGCTTGATCACCTAGCAAGCATAACCCTCCCCAGCCACACCACAAGTGGGATGTGGATTTAAATGTACAATGATGGCCCACCCATTAACCAAATAAGGATGAGACCCATTAGATCGTCCCAATTTGTAAATTTTCTCAAACAAGCTGGCTAATCCCAACCCAACCCAACCCCACCAAAGAGCACCCCACCACACAGCCAAATCTACTCGCAGAAATAGGCTTTGGACACCCAGGCACCCTAAAGACTACACCAAACAGAACTGATTAAAGCCTCTCACCAAGCAACAACGTCAAAAAGCAAGCCCCAACAATTAATGCTATGAACAACAAGAATGAAGGAAGACCAACGAAAAGCACTGCTTGAATCTACAGTAGATTCACTCATATGTCATAGTGTTTTTCAAATGCCACTTAGTTTTTTTATTTAATTTAATTTAATTTTAATACAATACTGCTTGCCTATATAACCAAATTACTTCTTTCGCCCTGTGATTGAGTAGCAAATATTCCACCTATTTTGTGTTATTTACCACATCAATTGCTTTTTTGGTATTGTTGTTCTTATTCTTTTTTTTTTGTTTTGTTTTTAATTTTTATGTTTCAAGAATTAACACAAATTTTATTGTCCGAAGCTTCAATGTTCTTATAAATTGGTACAAAAATATTTTAAAAATATCAATTATCAATTGAAAATTAAAACTACTACATATTGTACATCTTTACTTTGTTTTTTATTACAAAACTCCTTGTTTCTGTAATCTTAACTTACTAACTTGGTGTTTGTTATTATAGCTTTAATGTGTTTTTATTTAAAAATATATTAAAATAATATTTTTTATTTTTAAATTTCATTTTAATGTTAACACATCATATAAATATTTAAATAAAAAATTTAAATAAAAAATTATGTTAAAAAAAACACTAACGTAAACAAATAGAGTTAAATAATTAATTATATCCATTTATAGCATAATGTCTATTGTCCTGTTATGGGTTGGAAGAAAAAATAAAAAATTTTGGTATGAGTGGAGAGTGTTAAATAATATTTATGTAGTCTTATTTAGTAAGGGTAGAATAGTACTTTCAATTTAAGCTATATATACTTTATTTGTATTTAGGTTAAGACTATGCACTCATAATATACAGATCATTCAGAATTCTAGCCTCCTTTTTATGTTTCATCTTAATTATTTTAACATGGTATCAGAGCTGGTTTTATGGAACACAAGTTCATGGATCCAACTATTTTTGGAGTGAGATTTTGTCTTCCGCTTCTGCAAAAAAAAAAATGGTATTTCATCAGTTTCTGCAATTATTTTAGTATTTCGTCTTCCCTTCAGCTTTTGAAATTTGGTATTTGCGTTCAGTTTCTGCAAATTTGTTTTGTGTTTTGGAGTAATCGTATAATTTTGAGAAGATATTTGTTTAGTTTTTGCAATCTCTGTTCAGTTTCTGTAATTTGGTATTTTGTTTTCCGTTGCTTTTACATTCTGGTTCTCTGTGATTGTTGATTATGGCTACTGAAAGAGATGATTTGCTTCAGTTTGTGAGTGTGAGGTTAGATGGGAAGAACTATTCATATTGGAGCTATGTAATGAGAAATTTTCTTAAGGGTAAGAAGATGTGGGGGTATGTTAGTGGAGCTTATATGATACCTAAGAATATTGAGGAGGGGGATGATGTTTTGATAGATACATGGGAAGCAAATAATGCAAAGATCATTACTTGGATCAACAATTCTGTTGAGTATTCGATAGGTACGCAGTTGGCGAAGTATGAGACAGTAAAAGAGGTTTGGGATCATCTGCAAAGGTTATTCACGTAATCAAATTTTACAAAATAGTATCAATTAGAGAATGACATATGAGCTCTTCATCAGAAGAATATAAGTATTCAAGAGTTTTATTATGTTATGATTGATCTTTGGGATCAATTGGCTCTTACAGAATCGGCAGAATTAAAGGCATGTGGTGCCTATATTGAGCGTAGAGAGCAGTAACAATTGGTACAGTTTTTAACAGCACTTCGCAGTGACTTCGAAGAACTTAGAGGTTCAATTCTGTATCGATCTCCACTGTCTTCTGTTGCCAGTGAGTTATCGGCTGAAGAAATACGTCTTCAGTCTTATTCTGAAAAGGGAATTCTTTCTGCTTCAAATCCTTCGATACTAGCAGTATCTTCTAAGCCATTCTCTAATCATCAGAACAAGTCCTACACAAGAGTTGGCTTCGATGAGTGCAGTTTCTGTAAGCAGAAAGGTCATTAGAAGGTTCAGTGTCCTAAGTTGAGACATCAAAATCAAGCTTAGAAGTCTGGCAGCTAGTCACAATCTAATGCTCATAGACCACCTCGAGGTTATAAATCACCACACCACAATACTGCAACAATAGCTTCCCTAGGCTCTATTACCGATCCTAATACTTTGGCTGAGCAATTTCAGAAGTTTCTCTCATTGCAGCCACAAGCAATGTCCGCTTCTTCCATAGGTCAGTTGCCTCGTAGTTCCTCAGGTATGTCACACTCTGAATGGGTCTTGGATTCTAGTGCTTCCTATCATATGTCTCCAGATTCTTCATCTTTTACCTTTGTGTCCCATTTGTCCTTCATTCCTGTTATGACTGCTGATGGCACTCCTATGCCCTTAACAGGTGTTGGTTTTGTTGTCACACCTCACTTATGTCTCCCTAATGTTTATCTTATTCCAAAACTCAAATTGAATCTCGCATTTGTTGGTCAAATATGTGATTCTGGTGATTATTTAGTTATGTTTTCTGGTTCTTTTTGTTGTTTACAGGATCTACAGTCTCAGAAGCTGATTGGGGCAAGCCGTAGCGAGAATGGACTATATATTTTGGATAAGTTAAAAGTGTCAGTTGCTGCTGCTACTGCCGCTGCTACTACTACTGTTGATTTGTCTTCATTTCGTTTGAGTCTTTCATCTTCTAGTTTTTATTTATGGCATTCCTGTCTAGGTCATGTTTCGTTTTCTCGTTTGAGATTTTTGGCATCCACAAGAGCTTTAAGAAATTTGAAAACTTGTGACATTTCTGATTGTAGTGGATGTAAACTAATAAAATTTTCTACTTTACCTTTTAATCGAAGTATTTCTGTTTCTTCTTCACCATTTGATTTGATTCATTCTGATGTATGGGGACCTTTCTCCTATTACCACAAAAGGAGGGTCTCGATATTATGTCTCTTTTATTGATGATCATACTCGTTATTGTTGGGTTTATTTAATGAAACATCGTTCTGAATTCTTTGAGATATATGTAACTTTTTGAGCTCTTATCAAAACTCAACATTCTGTTGTGATCAAATGCTTTAGGTGTGATTTGGGTGGGGAATACACCTCTAATAAATTTTGCCAATTACTTGCCTTAGATGGAACCATCCACCAAACTTCATGTACAGATACTCCTGAGCAAAATGGTGTTGCTGAAAGAAAACATAGGCACATTGTCGAAACTGCTCGTTCTCTCTTGTTGTCTACTTTTGTTTCTAGTGAGTTTTGGGGAGAAGCTGTTCTTACTGCTGTAAGTTTGATTAATACGATTCCATCTTCTCATAGTTCGGGTCTATCTCCTTTTGAAAAGTTATATGGGTATGTCCCTGATTATTCATCATTTAGAGTCTTTGGTTATACTTGTTTCGTTCTTCATCCTCATGTAGAACGTAGTAAGCTATCCTCTCGATCCGCTATTTGTGTCTTTTTGGGTTATGGTGAAGATAAAAAGGGGTATCGTTGTTTTGATCCAATAACTCAGAAACGTTATGTGTCTCGTCATGTTATCTTCCTTGAGCATATACTTTTCTTTTCTATTTCATCCACTACTCATAGCCTGACTAAAACTGATTTTATTCATATAGATCCCTTTTCTGAGGATTCTGGTAATGATACCTCTCTCCATGTTTGATCAATTTGTACTCATAACTCTGCAGGTACTGGTACTTTACTCTCTGGCATACCTGAAGCTCCATTCTCATTTACAGCCCCTCAAGCTTCATCTGAGATTGTGGATCCACCTCCACGTCAGTCCATCCATATTCATAAGTCCACAAAACTACCAGATTTTGCTTATTCTTGTTATTCTTCATCATTTATTTCATTTTTAGCTTCTATTCATTGTCTCTTTGAGCCCTTTTTCTATAAAGAGGCAATTCTTGATCCGCTTTGGCAGCAAGCAATGGACGAGGAACTTTCTGCTTTGCATAAGACAGATACTTGGGATCTGGTTCCTCTACCTCCTAGTAAGAGTGTTATTGGTTGTTGTTGGGTGTATAAGATCAAGACTAATTCTGATGGGTCTATTGAGCGATATAAAGCTAGGCTGGTTGCAAAATGATACTCTTAATAGTATGGTATGAAATATGAGGAGACATTTGCCCCAGTTGCAAAAATGACTACTATTCGTACTCTTATTGTCGTAGCTTTGATTCATCAGTGGCATATTTCTTAACTTGATGTTAAAAATGCCTTCTTGAATGGAGATCTTCAAGAAGAAGTTTATATGGCACTCCCTTCTGGTATTTCACATGACTCTGGATATATTTGTAAGCTTAAGAAATTATTATATGGTCTCAAACAAGCACCCCGTACTTGGTTTGAGAAATTCTCTATTGTGATCTCGTCTATTAGCTTTATTTCTAGCAATCATGATTCCGCTCTTTTTATTAAGTGCACTGATGCAGGTCGTATCATTCTGTCTTTATATGTTGATGACATGATTATTACTGGTGATGACATTGATGGTATTTCAGTCTTGAAAACAGAGTTGGCTAGACGATTTGAAATGAAGGATTTGGGTTATCTTCGATATTTCCTGTGTATTGAGGTAGCATACTCACTTAGAGGTTACCTTTTTTCTCAGTCGAAATATGTTGCAGATATTCTTGAGCGGGCTAAACTTACTGATAACAAGACTGTAGATACTCCTATTGAGGTCAACACGAGGTATTCTTCTTCTGATGATTTACCTTTGATAAATCCTACTTTATACCGCACTATCGTTGAGAGTTTGGTATATCTCACCATTACTCGTCCAGATATTGCATATGTTTTTCATGTTGTTAGTTAGTTTGTTACTTCTCCTACTACTGTTCACTGGGCAGCTGTTCTTCGTATTTTTCGATATCTTCGGGGTACAGTTTTTCAGAGTCTTTTACTTTTATCTACCTCTTCATTGAAGTTGCGTGCATACTCTGATGCTGATCATGGTAGTGATCCCACAGATCGCAAGTCTGTTACCGGGTTCTGTATCTTTTTAGGTGATTCTCTTATTTCTTGGAAGAGCAAGAAACAATCTATTGTTTTTCAATCATCCATCGAAGCAGAATATCATGTCATGACATCTACTACCAAAGAGATTGTTTGGTTATGTTGTTTATTTGCTGATATGAGATTTTCCTTTTCTCATCCTACTCCTATGTATTGTGACAACTAGAGTTCTATTCAGATTACTCACAACTCAGTTTTTCATGAGCAAACTAAGCACATTGAGATCGATTGTCATCTTGCTCGTCATCATCTCAAGCATGGCACCATTGCTTTGCCTTTTGTTCCTTCTTCCTTGCATATTGCAAATTTCTTTACCAAGACACATTTCAACTCTCGTTTTCATTTTCTGATTGGCAAACTCTCGATGCTTGTAGCTGCTGCTTCGTGAGTTTGAGGGGAGATGTTAAATAATATTTATGCAATCTTATTTAGTAAGGGTAGAATAATACTTTCAGTTTAACCTATATATATTTTATTTATATTTAGGTTAAGACTACACAATCATAATATATAGATCATTCAGAATTCTAGTTTTCTTTTTGTGTTTCATCTTAATTATTTTAACATAGAGAAACTACTAGATGTCTTTTCAAAAGTTTAATAACAACTTTCTAAAAAAAAAATGGTAGAAGAAGAAACGAATGAGAACATTGAACTGTTTTTTGAAAATTAAATAAATAAAAAATTATTCCAATGGATGATTATTACCAGAACTGACATACATCTAAAAGTATCCATGTTTTCTCTTTATTTTTTTTATTGTTTTCAATATTAGTAATATCACTGTAAAAATCTTAGATACTTGATGGTTAAAATACATGTTTCCATTTTTTATTGGCTGGACGAAAATATTCTTGGAATTTATTATAACATCTAAAACAATCTAAGTTATAAATTTGATACGAAAATATTTTTTAAGAATTAGCTTTATTGTTAAAGGGTGTGATTCATTCTTAAATATAAGATAAGAATCTAAGTTATAAATTTGATATGAAAAATAATTTTTTTTATAAATTTAAAAATATAGCTCATTTTTTATTGGATGAAATTTTTTATTTAATTTCAATATATTAAAACTAGCTTGGACATATCATAATAATATTAATGAAAAAATTAAGATACATATAAAATTGAAATACATTGTTTTTCAAGTAAATCAAACTATGTCTTAATCTACTTTAATTCTTTGCAAAAAATAACAATAGGCAATTTGAGCAAAAGTAAAGAAAGATCCATCTTTAAGAAAAAACCATCTTTAGATTTTATGAATTAAAGAGTAAGGGTTGGTTCATAGTGTAGTTACGGTTACTTTTTAAAATGTTGTTTTTTTAAAAGCATTAAAATGATATATTTTTTATTTTTTATAATTATTTTTAATGTCAACGCATCAAAATAATTTAAAAATACCAAAAAATATTAATTTGAAGTAAAAAAATTTAAAATTTTTTCAAAAAAACTTTTAAAAATAAAAATAAATAGGGCCTAAGTAAAGGGGAAAATTTTTTGTGAGGCCACTAATTTAATTTTTTTATTAAATATTTGTTTTTATTTTCTAATTTTTTGAATTCAAATATTAGTACATTATACTAATATGGCGGGATGTGCTAAAAATTGATTAAGAATAAAATTAATTAAAAATAATAAGATTTATGGATTATACTTATCAATAAAAGTGGGAAAAAAAATTATTTATTACCGTAACTGGTAAGTTGACATCAAAACAAAAATAGAAGAAAAAAGCTAAAAAGAAAAAAAAAAGAAAGGAAAGAGAAAAAGGGAAACAAAAGATATACGTGTCCACCACTTGGCAAATAAAGACAGCAAGTAAACGAATTTACCATACAGTCGAGAGTAGGAAAACCACTATCAATATAACAAACAAAACAACTCGGTTTCAAGGCCAGTTAGCTCTTGTCTGTCCCTTTGGTAGAAAACTAAAAACCGTTTCTTCTCTCTCACACATACACTTTGCTCTCCCACGAAGAAAAAACGTTTCCTTCCCCCCCCCCCCCCCCCCCTCTTCTGTCTCTATTTCTATCTCTATAATATTATATAATATAAATATTTTGATTTCTTTGAACGTGAATCTGTTATTTTCAACAGGTATGCAATTCTGGGTTCTCTTTGATTTTACGTTTTCTTTCATGGGTCCTTTTTCATTTCTCGTAATATTTTGTTTAGTTGTATATCATTTACATTTTTTTTTGTTTTGTGTTTTCACTTGTTTATATATTTATTTTGTGATGGTGGATTGGTACATCTATATTTAGTGTTTTTGTTGCCTTGTTTATTAGCTTTATCTTTATTTTCTTGTGATTTTGTGATTCTATATTTAGTTTTTTTTCAATATTTAATTTTAATTGGATATGGCATTTGTGTTTTCTAATGTCTTGTCATTTGTTTTGCATGTTATTTAATTAAGAGGGTTCTGATTCAATTTTTGGTGTTATTAATGAATGGAGGATCATTTTGGTCCTTCTTTTGTTGTTTGCTCCTATGTACTGAGCCTTATTTGAAGTGAGTATTTCTGGGTTTTCCTTTTCCAGGGATAGAGAAGTGGGGTCTTTGCGATTCAGGCAAGTTAAGATCATCTCCGAGGATTATTTGGTAGTGGGTTCTTGTTGCTATTTGTATATATTAGGATCAGAATTTGAGTCTTTGTTTCTGTTGTTGCTTTTCGGACTCTGGTTCCAAATACTCTTGAGGCCCTTTTTTTTTTTACCATTTTTTGACGAATCTGTTGGAGAATAGATAGTGTTTGTTGCGTTGGCAATTCTTAGAGATGTCGAGTTACGTGGGTGTTCATGTCTCCGATCAATGGCTGCAAAGTCAGTTTATGCAGGTTGAGCTTCGCAGCCTTAAGTCAAAAGTAAGTTGTCTTCTTTGCTTACATGTTTGAACTATGTGTTTCTGTTTAATTTTACTTTCATATTAGGATGCTATGCATGCTTTTCATGATTCTAGCTTAATTTTTCAAATCCTTTGTGCGCTCTAGTTTATATCAATAAAGAATCAGAATGGCAAAGTTACTGTTGGAGATTTGCCGCCTGTGATGATCAAATTAGAAGCTTTTAATTCAATGTTTAATGTGGAGGAGATAACTGGGATATTGGACGGGTTGCATGCTGACTTAAGCAATGAGATTGAATTTGAGGACTTCCTTAAGGTCAGTTCTTTGTTTGTCTAATTTTGGGTTTTATTGGTCCTATCCTCATTCTCTTCCTTTCTTCATCAAGTAAAATTCATATTAGAGTTGTTCAAGCTAGTACTATTGGAGTTTGAATTCCCATATACTGCCTAGAAATTGGAATAAATTAGGAGGCAACATATTCATTCTACTACATGGAATTGGCAGGCATATTTGAATTTACAAGGTCGAGCTACTGCAAAATCAGGGGCTTCTAAGCAGAGTTCATCTTTCCTCAAGGCCACAACTACGACTCTTCTTCACACAATTAGTGAATCTGAGAAAGCATCTTATGTTGCTCACATAAATAGCTATCTCGGGGATGACCCATTTCTGAAGCAGTTTCTTCCAATAGATCCAGCTACAAATGATTTATTCAATCTGGCAAAAGATGGAGTGCTATTATGGTATTTAAACCTGGTTTGCTTGAGTTGCTCTGCTCTGTATGTCCATGAAAGCCAGTATTTGGTGGTGGTGTTGATTTTATCTTGTGGCTTGTGATGCAGTAAGCTCATCAATGTTGCAGTGCCAGGGACAATAGATGAACGTGCCATCAACACGAAACGATTTCTTAATCCATGGGAAAGAAATGAGAACCATACCCTTTGCCTCAATTCTGCAAAAGCTATTGGATGCACGGTGGTCAACATTGGCACACAGGACTTGGTGGAAGGAAGAGTAAGTTTTAGCTAGTTTTGATTATCACATGGTATTTTATGTGTTGTGGTCTAAAGGGGTTTATTTTGTTTGTTCATTTTGCAGCCTCATCTGTTGCTTGGGTTGATTTCTCAGATTATAAAGGTGAGCCTTAGAATTTTTGGTATATTAATTTTGCAGAGAATATGTACTTTATGGATGTGAAAGACCAAGAAGAGGGCTTGTTTACTACAATAACCATGATACATTGAGCATTCTGTTGTAATTGAAAATTTAGAATCTCTTGATAGTGATGTGAATTTGGTATATGACTGCATGTGGAATGGTACAAAAGGATCCATATAGTCAATCACAACTAGTTTGGGATTGAGGCTTGGTTGTTGTTGTCTCTGTAGTAATTGAGTTTTTTCATTATCTTTCCTAATAATCTTCTCATCTGATACTGAGTGCTGTAACATCAGATCCAACTGTTGGCAGACCTTAGCCTTAAGAAGACACCTCAGCTTGTGGAATTGGTGGATGACAACAATGTAATGAAATGTTGATTTAATTTATTTCAAAATTTTGGTCAAAATCTTTTTTTGTAAATTTATAAGCTTTGAAGATCATGGATAATTGCTTCAGTATGATAAATTGTATCTTTCAGGATGTTGAGGAGCTTATGGGATTGGCCCCTGAAAAGGTCTTATTGAAATGGATGAATTTCCATCTGAAAAAAGCAGGCTACGAGAAACCTGTTTTGAATTTTTCTTCTGATTTGAAGGTATAGTCATTTCAGTTGTTTATGTAGTTTCATTTGACCAAGCAAGTTGCAAGGAGCTGTGTATTTATTCATTGATTAAGCTGACATGCGCATTTCTCATCATTTGTTCTTGGGGTTTGAGTTTATAGCTCAATTAGATTATGCTCAAAATCTTAATGACAAGTTTGCAATATATGAACATATGGGAAACTAAAAAATCATAGGTTTTGTTTTGTTTTTATCTAGAAAAGGTATGGATGGTTAAAAAATGATTTGATTCACTGTATCTTCTTATTCAGAACATGTTAAATCTTTTATTGTGTGCTATTGCAGATGTACTTAGCTCCTAACTACTATTCTTCCCTACCCCTGCTCTTTATATCCAGGATTGATTTAATTTACCTTTTTCATTGTCTGATTATACCTTATATACTTGCAATAATGTTTTCTGTCATGTGTAGGATGGAAAGGCTTATGCATACCTGCTTAATGTTCTTGCACCAGAGCACTGCAGTCCATCTACGTTGGATACCAAGGATCCCAAAGAAAGGGCTAAGCTGGTTCTTGATCATGCAGAGCGGATGGATTGCAAACGATATTTAAAACCAGAAGACATTGTTGAAGGATCTCCAAATCTGAATCTTGCATTTGTGGCACAAATATTTCATCAAAGGTGGGAAACAAATATCATGGTAACATTTATTTTATTGTGATGCAAATTTTGTAAAGGGTAGTTTGAAAAAACATCCCAAGGTTTGGATTTACACAAACTAGTTAACTGGCCTAAAAGCTGACCTCTCCCCTGCAGCAACTGAACTTGTGCAAGGGGGTTTCAGTCAAGTTTTAGTTAACCATTGATAATCAGAGGAGGCTTTTGTCAAACTTGGATACTTTTCATAGCACCTGTAACTTTGCAATACCTCAAGGGTTCTGTAATTTACCCTTTTGAGCACGCACCTCTCTTCCATGTTATTTGGTAGTTAAACATTGTAAGATTCCCTTGAAAATTAAGATGGGTTGTGTTTGTGAGTTATGCTGCATAGGTCATATGATATTGATACAAAATGGGTTCTGCCTTCCGGAAGTAAAGTTCAATAGCTCCTTCACTTTTTTTAGAATGCTCACCATATAGAAGTATCAATAACTTCAATATGAAATAATTTGGCATGAAGTTGTAATGATTGGATTAAACAAAAACGCTTTAAATAGAATGGCTCTATGGCCAATTACAGCGAACGTGTTTGGAAGGAAGTTTTTGTTTCAAAAAGGATTATGGAAATGCGAGCATTATCCTGTGCTGAACAGGGAATTATAAAATACAAACTCTTGGTTTGGCGTAACTTTCGTACTGTTTACACATTGTTTAAAACAATCAGCTAGTCTGTTTCTGTTATAAGATATTTAATGGAAGTGTTTTAGTGACAACTGATTATGAATTTCTTGCATTAGTCTTATGTTATCAACTTGGATTTGCCTTGCGTTCCTTCTCCAGATTTTGATAATCAGCTCCTCTGCTGATATCTCTTCTCTTTAGTGAATCTCTTCCTTTAGCACATGGTTTTACTGGCAATTTAGATTCTATAACATCAGAACTCTGGCTTTTTCTAGCAGTCTTTAATCTTGTAATTGAGAGGAACATTTGCAGGAATGGCCTGACTACAGACAGCAAAAAGATTTCCTTTGCTGAGATGATGACTGATGATGTACAAACTTCTAGAGAAGAAAGATGTTTTCGACTATGGATTAACAGTCTTGGAATTGTTACATATGTTAACAATGTATTTGAGGATGTTAGAAATGGGTGAGTTCATTTTTTCTGAGCAACCACCATAATGCAGCAAGTTACTGGTCCAATTACTAGTTGAATATAGTATTAATAGAGCTCAGGAAAATTGCCAACTGGTGGGAGTTTCAATCTTACATTTTTCTTTTTGGTTCAATAGCATTATTGTTTAATGCTGGCATCAAAGCTGTCAATTCACGAACTTGATTTTGAAATAATTGTGTTTGCAGATGGATACTATTGGAAGTGCTTGACAAGGTTTCTCCTGGGTCAGTTAACTGGAAGCATGCATCTAAGCCTCCAATCAAGATGCCATTCAGAAAGGTAGAGAATTGCAATCAAGTGGTACGGATTGGTAGACAACTGAAATTTTCCCTTGTCAATGTAGCTGGAAATGATATTGTACAGGGAAATAAGAAGCTCTTACTTGGTAATTTCCATGATCTAGTTCTTGTTGAATCATTGGGTGTTACAATATCTATAAATTTTCCCTTGTGTGATGTGCTTCTTTTTGTTTTTCGATCTTTCTGGAATTTCTTTTACTTTTAGAAAATGACATGCTGGAAGCAATGCTTGATGAGGTGATATACTTTGAACTGTATGAACATTGGTGATTTTCAAAATCATCTTCAAATAATTGAAAATGATGGTAAGGGATTTGTAAATTAGTCGATTGTGTTGCAAGATCTTGCTTCTTTCTTTTTATCACTTTTAAAAATCATATTGAAGGAGGCACTTATATTCTACAATATGCTCTGCCACATTCAGATTATAATGCACACAAGTCTTTGAAGACATCCTTCCACCATAACTTGGTCTCCGATGTCTTCTAAACATTTGTTTCTAGTTTGCTGTTTTTTTTAGAAATGCAAAATTGAAATTAAAAGCAACATTGACCTGGATATTGTAGTTGCATAGTTCATGTCCTTTTATACTGCCTAGGATTCAGAACTTTCTTTTTTCAGTCTACTTCTGGCAGATAATGCATCTCAATTGGGCCTGCTTTATTTTTTTTCCCTCTCCCTTTGGTGGATAATGCATTTGAAATAGACCTGATAGTAAGTTACTTATGGCATTATTAGACACAAATTTGTTCACCAGGTTCCCTTTTTCTGTCAGAATCCCCTTTTCTCTCCATCCCCTATCCTTAAATGGCTTTGTGCAGTGCTGTGAACATTTTTAAATCTGATTAGATTTGTTTCAGCTTTCTTATGGCAGTTAATGAGATATAACATGCTTCAACTCCTCAAGAACTTGAGATCCCACTCCCAAGGGAAGGAGATAACTGATGCAGATATTCTAAAATGGGCAAACAATAAAATTAAACAAACAGGAAGAACTTCCAAAATTGAGAACTTTAAGGTTAAAGTCTGATTTTGTTTTATTGGACATTTCACCCACCCACACCACTATTTCTTTGTGCTGTTATTCATTATGAAGTTTTACAGGATAAGAGCCTATCATCTGGAATATTCTTCCTTGAGCTTCTCTGTGCTGTCGAGCCAAGGGTGGTTAATTGGAACCTCGTCACCACGGGTGAAAGTGGTATGATGTGTTCTCCTAGCAAGTTCCACAACTTTTTGGGAAGATGAGAAATGAGTTGTTATTGTGGGTTATTTCAGCAAGACTTTCTTGTGCTCACCCTTTTTCTTCCCTTCCTCTGTTGTAAATGTAGATGAAGAGAAGAGATTGAATGCTACATACATTATCAGTGTGACACGAAAACTGGGCTGTTCAATTTTCCTGTTGCCAGAAGACATCATGGAGGTATGCATGCTACAATGAATTTTTTTCTTTCTTTTTAAATTTGTTATTGGATATATGTAAGAGAACTTTTAGATGGAAGCTTCCCACGCTCTCTTTGCAACTTTGGCAAGCCTATTGAGATTTGTGAGTTTGTTATGATCCCAAAATTACGATCGAGTTACAGGACGATTGGTTGTGAGATCTACTTGTTAAGAATGACGTATGCTAGACCTTTTTCCTTATGACCTATTTTGAAAATAAGGGAAGGGCTCGTTTAAGAGAGAACCCAATGGCCTCAATGCAAATAAAAGTCTGAAAATTTTAATTGTCTTTCTCAACATTCTAGCTTACAATATAAAAAAAAAATGTTCAATAACCAACTCCTACAAAGTAGGTACCACTACAACACTATCTAAACTAACAATCATAAAAATAGGAAATAACAATAGAAATTGAAATGAAATATGCGTAAAATCTACAAGCTGGAGCATAATGCATTGCTGGCCAAACTCCCATCTTCAAGCTCCTACTTTTCAGCCACGTCTCTAATATACTTGCCCTTTGGCAAACTTCTTGTCCATGTGGTTGCTCATAACATCACCGCCCCCATTAATACGGCACTTGTCCTCAAGTGCAAAAGAAAGAAAGCGGTTGCAAAGAGAGTGAACATCCTCCCAAGAAGAGTCTGTAGGAGACAACTCATCCCAATGTACTAAAACCTGGTGTTGATTGTTAACTGAACGGGAATCAAGAATTGCTTTCAGAAGAGGGTCAATTCCGCCTTGTGTAAGAACAGGCAAAGAGGGTTCAATAGGAACTGAAGTGCCATGGAAAGGTTGAAGGCAGGACACATGAAAAACAAGGTGTAGTTTGAAGGAGGAGGGAAGGTCTAATTTGTAAGCCATAGAACCCACTTTGGCTAAAATAGTAAAGGGGCCATAATAATGAGGGGAGAGTTTAGTGTACCTTTTGGAAGAGAGGCTAAGTTGGCAGTGAGGCTGAAGTTTAAATAGAACTCGATCGCCTAGTTGGTACTGAACAAGACAATGTTTAGCATCATACCTTGCCTTCATGGAATTTTGAGCCTAAAGTAATCGGTTGCGAAGGTCTTGGAGCACCAAGTCTCTGGTTTTTAATTCTTGATCCATGGCGTCAAGTTTAGTTAAACCAGGACAATAAGACAACATATTGGGAGGAGAGCGGCCATGCACCACTTCGAAGGGAGTAACTTTAAGAGAAGAGTGGTAGCTAGTGTTGTAACAGTACTCCACCCAAGGCAGCCATTGAAACCAATGGCGAGGACGGTCACTTATAAAGCAACGCAGATACATCTCGATAGTGCAATTGACAATCTCTATTTGTCCATCACTTTGCGGGTGATAAGCAGAGCTGAAAGCCAATTTAGTTCCACTCAACCGAAACAATTCAGTCCAAAACAAACTCGTGAACGTTATATCACGATTACTCACAATAGTCGCACGCAAGCCATGAAGTTTGAAAATATTATCAAAGAACAAGTGGGCTACACTCACAACAGTAAATGGATGAGCAAGGGGAAGGAGATGTGCATACTTTGACAAATGGTTTACCACAACCACCAAAACAGATTTCCCTTGAGAGGTAGGCAGGCCCTTAATGAAATCCATAGAGATATCCAACTAGATCTGAAGTGGAACTGGCAAAGGTTGGAGAAGCCCTGCAGGATGCAAGTGTTCATTCTTGTGTTTTTGATAGACAAGACATTGCCGCACAAAAGCTTGGATAGAAGTCTTCATTCCTTGCCAATAGAAATCTTGGGCGACACAATGAAGTGTTTTATGATATCCCTCATGGCCACTATTGTGGACAGCCGAGATAATGGATGGAACAAGAGGAGAATTGTGTAGCAAATAAACTCGTCACTTAAAGAAAAGCAAGCCATCCTTGTACTCTCAAGGCTCAATAGCTTTGCCTTGCTTTATATTTTGCTTCAATAGTTGCAATTGGTCTGAATTTTGAATCTCAAGTGGGGCATGTAGAGTGAAGCAAGACTGGGTTGGTCCTCCAAGCGGCGGGACAAAGCATCTGCCACTTTATTTTGTTTGCCTGCGCGATATTCCACTGCAAAATTAAAACCCATGAGTTTACATAGCCAGTGTTGTTGGGGTGAAGTGATGATGCGCTATTTCAGTAAAAACTTGAGGTTGTAATGGTCTGTCCATGCAAGGAAGTGGCGCCCCCACAAATATGCTTGCCAATGTCTGACTGCTTTGGCTAAGCCAATGAGCTCCTTCTCATAAGCCAGAAGATTTTTGTAACGGAATGAAAGAGGTCTGCTGAAATATGTCTCATTCTTGTATCTAAGGCATCACATTCCAAAATGAACAGTGTGGTGAAGTTGGGTAGTGCCAAAATAGGGGTGCATGGCATAGCAATTTTTAATTGCTCAAATCCTTGAGCTGCATCCTCTATCCATCTGAATGAATCCTTGCTTAACATAGCTATAAGAGGACCTGCAATTGTGCCATAATTTTGGACAAACTTCCAGTAATAGTCGGTGAGGCCCAAGAAACCTCGTAAGCCTTTCACAGTACTCAGCTTTGGCCAATCAATCATGGCTGCGATTTTGCTTTTGTCTACTGCAACCCCTTCTCCTGATATAATATGGTCGAGGTATAAGACTTGGTGTTGAGCTATGAAGCACTTAGATCTCTTGAGAAATAATTGATGAGTAGTAAAGATATCAAAGACAAGCCGCAAGTGTGTTAGATGATCTGCCTAGGAGTGACTATAGACAAGAATATCATAAAAAAACAAGAATGGATTTCCGTAGGTACGACCGAAATACCTCATTCATCAAAGCTTGGAAAGTGCTAGGTGCGTTGGTGAGACCGAAAGGCATGACCAAGAACTTGAAGTGGTTGTGGTGGGAAAGGCATAACCAAGAACTTGAAGTGGTTGTGGTGGGTGCGAAATGCTGTCTTCTCCACGTCTCTAGGGTACATTCTGATTTGATGGTACCCTGAGCGCAAATCAAGCTTTGTGAAATATTTTGCGCCGTACAATTCCTCTAAAAGTTCATCAATCACTGTTTGTCCTTGATGGTCTTGGAATTCAAGGCTCTGTATTGCACACAGAATCGCCATATGTGATCGGCTTTAGTGACAAGAAGGACCGGTGATAAATAGGGAGATTGACTAGGTCTGATGATGTCACGCTCCAACATATCTCTACGCTGCCTTTCATTTTTGTCTTTTTGTGCATGGGGGTATTGGTATGGTCGCACCACTACGGGATGTGTTCCTTCCTAGCTCCAAATTGATGTGATAGTCATGAAATCTGGCAGGAGGAAGGCCCTTTGGTTCTTGAAATAGAGAATCAAATTCAGCTAGAAGTTTGTTGAGGTCCATATCTGATTGGGACTCCATTTCTACAGCTTGAAGTTGTGCAATTGGAGTGGGATGTCGGCTTTCAATTCCCTTCAATTCCATAACTCTTCCATTCTGTTTAAACATCATAATTTTTTCTTTGAAATCCCATAGGATGGGGACCCAGCGTCTGAAGCCAATTGACTCTCAATGCAGCATCAACTCCATTTAAAGTTAAAATGTAAAAATCATATATCTTCATGAAGGTCTCAAATTGTCTGTAGGTTAAAGCAATCACCTATAATTTCCTGCTCTGATATCAATTTGTTACGGTCCCAAAACTGTAATCGAGTTACATGGTGATTGGCTGCGAAATCTACTTATAAAGAATGATGTTTGCTAGATCTTTTTTTTTTATGATCTATTTTGAAAATATGTGAAGGGCTTGTTTAAGAAAGAACTCAACGATCTCAATGCAAATAAAAAATTGAAATTTTTGACTATCTTTCTCATCATTCCAGCTTACAAATTAAAGAAATTGTTCAATAACCAACTCATACAAAGTAGGTATCACTGCTGCACTATCTAAACTAACAATCATAAAAATAGGAAATAACAATAGAAACTGAAATGAAATCTGCAAGCTGGAGCATATTGCATTGCTAGCCAAACTCTCATCTTCAAGCTCCTACTTTTCAGCCACGCCTTTGATGTACTTGCCCTTCGGCAAACTTCTTGTCCATGTGGTTGCTCATAACAGAGGCATATATTGTTATTTCATGAGGAAGAACAGAATTACTTACGTTGCTTTCTTGAACTTGCAGAATCATGATTCACTCCAGCAGTGATGAGGAAAATGCCACTGGCTCTCTTGTTATTCATACTAGTTTTTGATATTATGCCATATTTGTGAACCCAATTCATTTATTTACATGAAGAAACGAGGTCTTTCAATTTGATCATTGCTACTGTGACCTGGTGGCAGGTGAACCAGAAGATGATTCTGACCCTAGCTGCCAGCATAATGTACTGGAGCCTGCAAAAAGCAGTGGAAGATGTGGAATCATCTCCATCCCCTTCTAATGGGATTTGTACAGCTACTCCTGATGCATCCCCAGCTCAATCTGTCAGTGGCGAAGATGAAATATCTTCCTTGGGTGGTGAAGTCTCATACTTGAATATTGATGATGATGACTCTGACACTGCTGTCTCCTCGCAGCTTGAGAACGAGAAATCTCCTACAGTAGAGTGAAACATGAATTGTAGCCTGCAAGATCAGCTTTGGTGAAACTGAATATACAAGTGCAGCTAGTCAACATATCTCCTTTACAGTGAAGCAAATGCGCAGACAATAGGGAAAAGAGCAGAAATTTTGTAAATTGCGAAATACTGTGCAGCTAGTCAACATCTGTGCATGTTCTTTTTTTTTTTATTATTATTCGTAAGTAGGCTGTAATTCTTAGATGTATTCTTTTGACTCATTCTCGTAAAATTTTATTTTTTTGGTTCTTGAGATAGGAGTGAGACTCCATACCAAGTATAGGATTTAATTAAAATCACCATATATATAAAGAAGAAAGGTCATTTTCTTTCTTGTTAATATTGGACCTGACACTCTTGGGATTTGAGTTTCCAAAGTTAATCCACTACCATTTTAGTATTCAACTTTCACGTGTTAATGTGCACCATTTGTAGAACTTGGACTATTGAAGAGATGGTACGCATATAGCAGCTTTTATGTATTGCCAAGAAGATTTTCCTACAAAAACTAGTAACATAGTGCCTATTGTCCAGAGCTACGCCGCAAAAAGAATAAATTAGACATTGATAACATGGTTTTTTTTTTAAAAAAAATAGATTTTTATTATTAATTGAATAATATTATTATTTAATATTGGCAAGAAAACACTTTGGATTAACATGGTTCAACTCGAGTTGACTTACAAAAATCAAGTGAATAATCTTAAAAAAAACAAATTGATAAGTTCAATCCTTGATTAACTCAAAGTTGTAAAACAAAATTGGTAAAAATAGCAATTAATTAAAAAAAATCAATGAACTTTGAGTCAACCAAGCAAATATGCGATGAAAGTTATGCACGTCATTGAACTTTGAGTCAACCAACAAATAAATTTTTTATCTCATAAATTATTTTTCATTTAATTATATAATAAAAAAGCGCATAAGAATTTCTTTGTATGAAATATTTTTTTATAAAAAAAATCATGATACAGACCAAGATAACTAAAGTAGATTATTAATAATAAATAAAGAAATTGTAATTTTTTTTTAGTTTTGAATTAAGTAAAAAAAATATATCATCAATAACAAAGTGTGAAATTGTATTAATTTTTTTTTTAGAAAACAATTGAGGGGAAATGTATTAAAGAAAAAAAAAATAATTGGTCAGATGCTATAGATTAACCGGTTCATGGACTCAACTACGTTCAATAATTTTTTTATTAGCTTTTTTTATTCAAATATAAAATAACAGAAAAATACGAAAAAGGAGCCTAGGCGCATGTACTTGGACCTTCACAAAAACAACTCATGCGCAAGGACTTCCAGCCCAGCTCATGTGCCTAGGCCCAACAATATATATTTTTATTTTTTAAAGGAGCGGACTTGTCTTTCATTTTTTTTTTAAAAAAAAGAAATACACAAATGACATGTCATCTATTTTCTATAGAATCCGACAACAGGTTGCTGAAAAAACAAGATCTCAGGTTTTTCGCTAAAAAATTCAAATGATAAACATATCCAGACCTCAAAAAACAGCTCAAAAAAACAAAATCAACCAAAACTCAAAAATATTCTCGTGGTTATATCTACCCAGTCAAGTTAGGAGAAGGAAAAAAATCATCTAGGTAAAACTCTTATTTATTAAATGGAGATCAATGACACTAGTATCGACCATTTTGGTGATTGAATTTTCTATTAATGATGATTTTTTTTTCTATGTTGGAATTTAACAAGCCTCTCCCTCCTCTCATGAAAAAAATTGAAAATGAGAAAAATAAAGTTTGATATTAAAATTAAATTTCTAACAACTAAAGGGACTGACACCAATATACTAAAAAAAGATGGAAAACTAAAATGAACTTTTTAAATGCAATTTGAAGTTTTCATTTATTTTCTTTATTATTTTTTTTTTTTACTTTAGTACTATATCTTTCAATTCAATATTTTATTAAAAAAAAAAAGCAATTGGGCACTAATTTGAGCTCAAAAGAGTTCAATTGGGTAAAAAAAAGAAAGTTAAGGATAAAATTAAAATTTAGAAAAAAATAACTATTCCAATTCATAATAATTTGGAAGATAGTGAATAGTGTCATATCAAAAGTAAAATTACCACACTGCTTAGGTTTTTTTTTAATGCATAATCATATAGCATATTTTGAATCATTTAATTGGGTTTCACTAATCTAACAACCTTGTGTCTATTTTTTTTTTTAATGTTCAACTTCAGTCTAAATGGAGTGGCTAAATCATCTCGTTCTTCTTTATCCTGATTCTGCTATCAAAGAGGTGACTTTCCTTCCCCACGAGAAATGTATACCATGTTAAGATAAACAAGACCAAAATAAGCTTAGAAGTAACATCTATGAGATATTTTGTTTTTTTTAAAAAAAAAAATAGCAATATCCAACAATGGTACTTGGAATGCATAGAGAATAACTTTTTTTTCATGACATTCCATTTTTATATAGAATATACATGGTTCATTCTACAACATGAACCGAGTCAAATTTTTCTTAACTTTTAAAAAAAATGTTCAAGCGATGATAATTTGAATTAACCTGGGTTAATTTAACTAACACATGACATCAAATATTAAATCAAGATAACCCTACATAAAAGAAAGTGAAAAAAATCATAAAGCTCAAAGTCCTATAATCTAATGTCAAATGGTGAAATTGAAAAACAAAATCAATTTAAAAAACAATATCAAAGAAAAAAAATGAGTCAACCTGGTTTAATTTAATTTACCCACCCACGATATGAGATCGGGATAAAAAAATATTTTTTTTATAAAAAAGAGCCTATAATAAAAGACCGAAGTTACATAAAAAACACTAAAAAAACTTGAGTTAGCCTGGGTTAACTCAACTAACATACACCCAAGATAACCCCCACATAAAGAAAAGTAGAAAAATCACAAAACTCAAGGGCTAATAATTTAATGTCAAATGATAAAATTGAAAGAAAAACAATCAATTTCATAAAAAAATCGAGAAAGAAAACCTGAGGTAACCACCCGGGTTAACTTGACTAACCTGCTACCCGGGATATGAGATCAAGATAACCCCACTTAAGGAAAGTGGAATAAATAACGAAACTCAAGGCTCAATAATCCAATGTTTAATGATAAAATTGAAGAAAAAAATCAAGTTTTAATAAAGGACCTAAAAAAACCGAACTTAAATCATACTAATATTCAAAACTAGTGATCTGAGTCATGAGACCGAGATTACCTTTGGAGAAAGGCAAATATGAGAAAAACATAAAGTAAAATTTTCAATCATAAGAAATTAAAAAACAAAAGAAATAGCACCCAAAATAATGGGGATCAAATATGGTATAAAAACTAAATTAAAAAAAAATTAACAAAAATGATAAAAAAATATCAATTAAAAGAATGAAGACCAAAATTGGATAAGAAATTAAATGAAATAAAATGTTATGGGATAAAATTGAAAAAAAATAAATCAAGAAAAAGATAAGAAAATAGAAATAAAAAAATAAGGATTAAATTGGATACAAAAATTAAATGAAATAGAATGATCAATGAAAAAAAAAAACTTGAAAAGACATTAAAATCAACATAAATAACAATAAAATGTGTCGCACGTATGTGGCGTCGCGACAAATATTGCACTTCATCTAGGTATCTATCTGGCAAATATGAGAAATATGGGGAGATAAGGATTCCTTTTCTTTTATCAGTGGAAGGAGGGAATGAAAGTCGCCACCTAATATTTTGGTTACTAGGAACCCTAACTGGTCTCAGAGATCGGGTACGAGGACTGATTGTGTAAAGGGAAGGTATTAGCACCCCAAATACGCCTTACCTAAGGTAAACTGCATTGTTTGATTGTCTGATAAAAATCTAAGGTGTTATTGTATTTCTAATTGTTGGTCCGTCTATGGTTTAAGAACAGTCTTCCTCAATAAGGAGGTCCTTATCTTATGGGATAAAAAACTTAACCATTCTAATGTCTGTAAAAGAAAAACCTTTTTAATATCAAGAATACGTTTTACGTATAAATTCATAATTTCAGATATTAAAAAAAAACAAAATAATTTTTTTGAAATTTTTAAAATATTGGCCTAGTTCTCGTGACTTTAATAAACTGGTTATTAAAGCTAAAATGCATTTATATATATTGTATGAAAATACGATGTGATTTTTTTTTAATCTTTGAGGGACTTGGTCATATGTATGAAAACAAAATATTTTCTTTTTTTATAATTTTTTTTGCAATGTTTTGACAAAAACCGGGTATTTTAATACTAGATTTGTATCTTTACGGTATGAAAATACAAACCAATATTATGCAAAATAGATAGAAAAATACAAGAGAAAATCATAAAAAAGTTTAGAGAGATTTTTTTGGAATTTTGAAATTAAAAAAAAAACAAAAATGAACAGTGGAGACCACCGAAGAAGAAGAAGAAGAAGAAGAAAAGGAAGTGGAAGGAGACTGACCTGCAATGGAAGCTTGGCTGCGACGAGGAGGTTTGGTCGGTGCAAGCGGTGGTGGCTGCGACAGGAAGAAAGAAGAAGAAGAAAATATGCAGGGGAGAGGACCGATGATTGTTAGGACGGTGGCTGTGTTGGCTTCCTGTGGTGGAAATGGTGGCTGAAAAGCTGACAGTGATGACAGTTGTGGCTATGACGGCGGAGAGAGAAAGTGTGAAGAGATAGACGGTAGAAAAGGAAAATTTTTGTGGAGGAAGGCTAGTTTTCGGCTGAATTTGGACCCAATTATCTCCACCTCATATCTATTTATAGGCGGTGGAAAAGGGACACTTTGTATCTTCTGGTACAAAATCTCAGCCCTTGGTTTGACCCGAAAGCATCCCAACCATTGGCTCAAAGTAGCAATGATGAATTGTCAGTTTTGTGCAGGAAAAATGGTTGGTCGGGTTAGCCACTTTGGGGCTGTGCCACTACCTCTACAACCTCGATTAGCCCGAACGGTTTATACTAGCGTGTAGTCAGGTGTCAGGGGATCGTTTTCGTGCAAGTTTCATTTAATTTGGGGAAGAAATGAGGCATCAAATGCCCCACGGGCAGCCTCGCTGGAGAAGAAGATGAATAGTAACTTTTTTGCCAATTACACTTTAGTCCTTAAACTAGGGACTTATCTCTAATTACACCCTTGATTGGCTTCAAACTTTCAATTCTATTCAATTTCACCCCTAAAGAACTTCAATTCAAGCCCTAGATTTTAGCGTCGATTTCCCTTTTGGTCCATGGGTTTGGATTTCTTCAATCAAGTCCCTAATTGGTCATAAAACTTCAATATTTATGCAATTAAGCCCCTGATTTGATCAAATCAACTCTTAAAAATTCTAGTTTAACCCCAAAACTTTAATTTCTTCTAATTAAAGCCCAAATTGACTTCAAATAAACGTTTCTTGTAATCAAACCCTTTCAAATTCAATTAAACCTCCAATAAAATTTAATTGAGTCTATAAATATTTGTTTTTGGACCTTTCTTCTTCAAATTGAATTTTTTTTTGTCAACGGGGCTTTTCATCTGTAAAAAATATACTGTCAAATTTTAATTTTGAATTTTTGAGCCTTCTCAACCAATTTCTAGCCATTTTCTAGGCGCTCCGACATCCTTTTCTTACTATTATTATTTTTTTTATTTTTTTTTGTTTTTAGTCCGAATATGTTTTTTTTTTATTTTTTGAAAAGAAAAAGTGAATTTGGGGAATAACCCAAAAATAGATTATGACAAAATAAATAAAAATAATAATGATCAAAATTAAAATAAATACAAACGGAATGACATAATTAAAATTTAAAAGGTTCAGCGCGAGTCCCAAGGTGATGAGAGAGAAAAGAAAAGGGAGGAGAAAAAAAGTCAATTATCATTGAATCATCAGGAATCTCATCGCATGTGTCACCCCATCAGTCACGTCACAACTAGACACTTTAGAGGACGCAATGTTGGGCTTTTTGGTTGCCAAACAATGCTGCATATGTCGCCCGAAGACATCGGGAATGCCCACACGTTGACATGTACAACACACGTGTAAGCAATATCTTTTTAATAATATTTTAAATTACTAAAGAACCCCTAAGGTACCTGAATGTTATAAAAAGCCATATGAAAAATACAAAAATGTCATTTCAAAACCTACCTTAGATTTTTTTTTTTTAATTTTAAGGTTAAATCTATCATTTAACTGTGCTAAAAATATCAAAAGATAAAAATACCCCTACACAAAAGCTATATATTTTTGCTTTTAAGGACAGCAAAGTCAAGAAAAAACATTATTTTACTGTTTCAATTCATGATATTTTATGTTTTGAGTCTTGAGTCGCAATGTTTCACTAATGCCTTTTAGGTTTTTTTGTAATGTAATATAATATGTATGATTAATGTACAACACGTGTATTTTCTAGCAACGTTATATAAATTCAAATATTTTTAACAATAATTTACATGTACTAATATATTAAATTAATATAACATATGCATGTATGTATCATTATATAGGATCTTTATTAAATAAAAAGAGTTGAAAAACAAGTCGTTGGTTGGTTTTTAAAAAAATACTAAAAATCCTAAAAAATACATTAATTTTATAAAAAAATAAAGTAATTAGGTGCTCATGTCAAAGAAAATATAAAAACATCATTCAAAAGAAAAGTTACTTTACATGTTTATATTTATATGTTCATTTCTTGTAAATTATTATTTTTTTCAATGTGTTTATTTCCAAGCCTAGCCTTTAATGCAAATTTGGAGAGAACTTGAGAATTAATTAATCATATTTATTTTTATTTGGGCGTTTGAAACCCAAAATTAGACTTAAAAGCTCATTCTATTTATTAGAGTGGTTAGGTTAATTTATGAGGCCTTTTGGATTCATGTGTTACCTAGACTCTTTTTTTTTTTTAATTAAATGTTTATTATCTTGTCAATTACATAAGTGCTAGAATAATAATAATAATAATAATAATAATAATAATAATAAACAATGTATTGTAAAACTCAATATCATGAAAGAGAAAAATCTATACAATGATTACAAGGAAATTTGGAGTTAACTTAAAAATTAATTAATTATATTTATTTTTATTTGAGCGTTTGAAACCCAAAATTGAACTTAAAAGCTCATTCTATTTATTAGAGTGGTTAGGTTAGTTTATTAGGCCTTTTGGATTCACGTGTTACCTTGAATTTTTTTTTTTTTGAAATTAAATGTTTGTTATCCTGCCAATCACATAAGTGCTAGAATAATAATAATATTAATAAACAATATATTGTAAAACTCCATATCATGAGAGAGAAAAATCTATACAATGATTACAAGGAATCTTGTTGAGCAAACATTTGGTAATTAAAACTAAAAATCTCATTTACTCAATGTCGGATATATTTATACAAACTTTATAACATCATGTCTCCTGGTGGGGGCAAAATATATGAGAAAAAAAACTAAAGTTTATACAATTATTTATGAAATATTATCTACTTGAAGTTGAATCCAACTAATTCCCTGTGTAAAATATATGCATGGAAAACATGAGAGCGTACATACAAAATCAAAAGTGTGAATATGAATGCAAACGGTCTACCACGAATAAAGAAATATGAATTCCTAACAAACTACTTATGGTGAATCACAACAAAAATTAAAACAAATAAGGGTTTTGATGTAAAACCGAATTGAAATGTTTTGAAGTAAATTGATAGTTGTAAAAACTATAAACAAATATTTGAAACAGACTTTTAACGTTGAACCTAATTAAAAATCATTCGAAAGTAAATAATGGAGCAAATTTCTACACAAGGAATAAATATTAGGTTTTAGAATCGAGGCATGCTTGAATATATTTTGAAGTGAACCAATAATATATTAAGAATCACACTTTGACATTAAATTCTTCGTAATATAATATTCAGTCTTTTCGTTGATTATTTTAAGTCATGTCATCCTATTTAATAACATCATAACGAGCTTTTCCTCAATATTAACATATTTATGACGACGTCCTCCATATCCTCTATAATAACCTCATTATCTCCTCAACATATATAATCCTCTCTAATCAGTGACAGCAATGCCTGTAAACCAACACTAAAACCATGCCCAAAGTGAACTTTAACAAACTTATTCCTTCTCAACGTAATCCTCCCTAATTGAAAGAGAAAGATGTGTTACGGGCCAACAAATGTAATCTTTTATGAGAATGAGACAAAAAAACAGTAAATAATTTACATTAAATTTTAAATGGTCTGGAACTTTCAATAATTTGAGAAAAAAACGCCCCTGTTATCATCTTATTTTAAAATTAAAGGGAGCAACATCTGACATTGTATCTTCATTAGGTTTGGCTCTGCGGTTCAACCTGTTTTTGACCGAATTTCAAATTTTTTTTTTTGCTAAAATTGAGTGCGGTTTGTACTTTTTGGATCGTTTTGATGTGCTGATGTCAAAAATAATTTTTAAAAAATAAAAAAAATCATTGGCATATATTTCGGCACATAAAACTATTTGAAAAGCAACCACTATCACAATGCCATACACCCTCTAAAAACCAAATGGGTTTATAATTGATACGTTACTTTCTTGATGAGTTGTCAATGATATTCTACCTTAATTCTCTCTACTCATTGATTAACTTTCATAAATTCCAAATAATTCAAGTTTTGGTCTTACATATCTCTCTAATTTTGGTTTTCTATATCTCTATATATTGAGATGAAGTGTCATGACTGCATTATAAAATTTTGGTTTTTCTTATTATTTTTTAGGTTTTAATGCCTTTTTATTTTTTTAAAAAAATTATATTTTAATGAATGGAGGAAAATTTCACTCAAAAGAAAGTAACCCTGGAAGATGTTGTTGAAGAGATTGTAGGTGAAATCTTCAATGAAAATGATTCAAAAGAAAGCTGACCGTAAAAAAAAAATGCATTTTTTTAAACTTCTATAGAGATGTTAATTTCTTTTTCTCAGTGGTTGTGTTTCAATGTTTTTATAGATAGATTTCCTTGTGATATCCACAATTTATCATTACATTAACGTTGGAATGGCCACTGAAATTTGTATAATTCTAAAGGCTTTAATAATAGATAGATTTCCTTGTGATATCCACAATTTATCATTACATTAACGTTGGAATGGCCACTGAAATTTGTATAATTCTAAAGGCTTTAATAATTTTCCCTGCTGTGTAATTTTACTTGGATGTCTGATAGACAAGAGTTAGTTCAGTTGATGTATCTTCTTCTGTCTCAATTGGCTGTTCTTTGTTCTAAAACCTGAATCTCTTACTGTCACTGAGGACTTCTAATCAGGCCTAAAAATGTTAGATCATTTATTTTCTATGTAGTTTGCAATATACAATCGTGCGACCCTTTTTAGCCTTTCATAGTTGAATTACACCCAAATTCATTCTTTTCCTGGTTTGCTGATTATGAAGAGTAGAGAAAATAAGTAAATGAAATGCAAGCTGTAGCTCTGAGCAGCAGATAAAATGAGACCAAGTCTCTCTTTTATTTTATGTTGAAATCATAACAGTCCTGGAAGAAATTTTTCTCATCTTGATTTGTTGATGATACACAGCAACCTGCATACCTTGTAAACGAGTGTCTTCTGGTTGTTTCATCAGATTTTGTACATTATTCAAAATTTGACTGCCTAGAAATGAGGAAAAGTCACAATACCATAATGTGATGATTGAAAATTTAGGAACTTTTGATATGAGCCCCAACATAATAGTTCTAGTGGACCTTGTATGCATCTTGTCTGTAAACCTAAGATGTCTTGTGGAATTTGTGATGCATATTAAATCCGTCTTTGGTTGTGATGATTTAGTTTTTTTTCTTATGAAGTACCACAGTAATGGATGGGTTTCGGGCATCAGCATCACCTTGTTATGTATCAACCTACCAGTACTGGGTTGAGAGTATTTCCCTTCTATGGATTGATTTACTATACATCCATCTGTATCTACTGGTAATCTGCACAACAGATTTAGCATTTCCAGTTACTGAAACATAATTTTAATAATTGTACCAATGGTAGATTTCCTATGTGAAATAAATTATAGACATTATGATGAAAAGTAAATAAAATTTTGATATTTGGGAAGAACTAAGAGCTAGATATCTTAGAAGTGATAGACCAAGAGTTTTCTTTATGGAGAAATCTTTAAGTTTTATTTCCTAGAACTTCAAATCTGTCACTGAATATTTCAATGAATTCAAGGCTTTGTGGGATGAATACTTCAGTTATCATCCTATTCCTAGTTGCAAATGTGAAAATCTTGATCATTGTTTATGTAATATTCTGAAGCATTTAATAGATCGACAACAATCAGATTATGTCATAAAGTTTCTTATGAGTCTTCATGATTCTTATTCCACAGTCAGGAGTCAACTATTGTTTCAATCTCATTTACCATCTATGGGCAAAGTTTTTCTTTACTCTTACAAGAAGAGAGTCAGAGGTCTTTAACAAATACAATTGGCATTTCTATTGATTTACAAGTAATGGTTGCTGAATAATCTGTGAATCAATCCTCCAGACTAGATTCAACATATGCCAATCGATTTACTAAATAGAAAGGAAAGTTTGATGCCATCTGCTCTCATTGTGGTTATTCAGGACATCTTGTTGATAAATGCTTCCAGTTAATTAGATATCCTCCTGAATGGAAGGGCCCAAGAGGAAAAAGATTTGTTTTTACACCAACTATTGCCAAGAATTTTTAAAGATTGTCCATTACAAACAATACTACTGTTTTTGAGCAAAATTCTAGCACTCCCAACATTGTTTTGTCTCAAGAGTAAATCCAAAATCTGCTCACTCTTGTAAATAGCATTTCCAACTCAAACTTAACCTCTACTGCTAATGCTAATGTTGCATCTCCATCAGGTACTTTCTTTTCTTGTCATACTGTTTCTTTATCAAGAATCAATTCACTTGGATTCTTGATACAAGAGCAATAGATCATATGATATGTTGTCCCCTTCTTTTTGAATTAATCATTTTGCCTAAAACACCTTGCAAGATTCATTTACCAAATGGTCAAATGGTTCCAATTGTTTTTACTAAAACTGTCAAATTTTCTCCTAATATTATCTTACACAATGCTTTTTATGTTCCATCCTTCAATGTCAATCTTGTTTCTTTCTCAAGATTAACTACTGATAATTCTATTGGATTATTTTCTTTCTCAAGATTAACTACTGATAATTCTATTGGATTATTTTTTCTTCAATCAAAATGTATCTTGCAGGATCTAAGCAAATGGGGGATGATTGAGCTTGCTAAAGGTCAATATGGCTTATACCATCTTCACAAACCATTTGCTCAAGCTAATACTGAAATGCTTCCTAGTTTAATTGGCTTACCCTCTAGTTCATTAGTTGAATCATGTATTGTTGCTTCTGATCTTTGACATTTTCGTTTAGGCCATATTCCAACTACAAAAATTAATCTCCTAAGTAGTTTTGATTCTTCTATCAAGGTTACTCGCAACTATGTTTGTGAGATTTGTCCATTAGCTAAACAAAAAAACTGTCATTTTCTCTGTCAACTAGTAAATCCAATAAAGCTTTTTAATTAGTTCACATTGATATTTAGGGACCTTTTTATATTCCTTCCTACTCTGGTTATAGATTCTTTCTTACCATTATTAATGATCACACTAGATTCACCTAGTTATTTTTAATACAATCCAAATAAGAAACTAGAGCTATTCTTACCAACTTTTTAGCTTACGTTCATACTCATTTCAACACTAATATTCAAACTCTTAGATCAGATATAATGACCAAGAGTTTAATATGCCTGCTTTTTATCAAGAGCATGGCATTATTCATTAATTATCATGTGTTGAAACACCTGAACAAAATGGAAGGGTTGAGAGAAAACATCAACACCTATCGAATGTAGCTAGATCTCTCATGTTTCAATCCAAACTTTCTTTATCCTACTGGATAGATTGTATTCTAACAACCACTCATGTGATCAATCATACTCCTTCATCCATTCTCAATAATCAAACATCATATCATCTTTTGTTTCAAAAACCACCAACCTATAACTATTCAAAGTCTTTGGTTGTTTACGTTTTGCTATCATAATCACAAGCATCCAAGGCAAATTTCAGCCACGGGCCATAAAATGTATTTTTCTTGGTTATCCTCCACGCATTAAAGGGTACAAAGTTCTTGACTTATCAACTCTCAAAACTTTTGTCTCTCAAAATGTAGTTTTTCATGAATCTATATTTCCATCTATTCCAGATACAATTCATACACTTTTTGTGTTTCCAGATTTTCCTCAAACCTATGAACCCATCTCTTGTATTCCAGCTAAATCAGTTCCTTAAAACCCTGTTCGTCCTATAAATTTACCTTTAATAAATTATGTTCCTGAACTTCCTCTTTTTGAAAATAATGATGCTCCTAATCTTAGAAGGTCTGCAAGAACTAAGCATTTACCTAATTACTTGTAGCAATATTATTATGGTAATATTACTCAGATTCCTTTAGCAAATACAACATCTTCTAGCTGCTCTTTCTCAAGTAAGCCCTATTCTATATTCTCCTTGTCTGATTCCAGATTATCCTTTAAACATAAAGCTTACTTATGCTATTTCATCTATTTTTGAACCAAAGTCTTACAAACAAGCTAACTCAATTCCTTATTGGCAAACTGCCATGACTAATGAAATTCAAGCTCTTGAGAAAAACCAAACTTGGGATCTTGTAATTTTGCCTCAAAATAAAACTGTTATTGGTTGTAAATGGGTATATCGAGTGAAATTTAAGGCTGATGGGAGTGTTGAGAGGTACAAAGCTAGACTAGTAGCTAAAGGCTATACTCAACAAAAGGGACTTGATTTTTTTGACACATATTCTCTTGTTGCAAAGATGACAGCATTAGAGTTTTTCTTACTATTGCTGCTATTAAACAATAACATTTACATCAACTTGATGTTAATAATGCATTCTTGTATGGAGACTTAAATGAGGAGGTTTATATGCAATTGCCACCAAGTTTTTCCACTCCAAATGATTCTCGGGTTTGTAAACTCAAAAAGAGCTTATATGGTTTGAAACAAGCTTCTAGACATTGGTTCTCCAAGTTGTCTTCATCTTTACTGCATTTTGGATTCAGTCAGGCAAAGTTAGATTCTAGCATTTTCATCAGACAAACATCAACCAACTTTATGGCATTGTTAATATATGTTGATGATGTTATCATAGCTTCTAATGATCTTGTAGAAATAGCTACTGTGAAAAGGTTTCTTATCTTTTACTATAAAAGATTTGGGTGAGCTTAAATACTTTCTAGGCATTGAAGTAGCCAGATCTGCTAAGGTATTGTTCTTTGCCAACGAAAGTATGCTTTGGATGTGTTAAAAGACAGTGGTTTTTCTGGTTCTAAACCCGTTAGCTATCCTATGGAATCAAATTTGAAACTCACTACTAATGATCCTAGTCCTTTATTATCTGATCTTGCATCCTATCGAAGACTTATTGGTAGACTTCTTTATCTTATAATCACACGACCAAATTTATCATATACAGTCCAAGCTCTCAGCCAGTTTATGTCCAATCCTCATATAATGCACTTACAAGCTGCAGAGAATGTCCTTCGATATCTCAAGGCAACCCCCGGTCAAGGCTTATTTCTCAAAGCTGATTTTGATTTGCATTTAAAGGCATATTTTGATAGTGATTAGGGGTGGTTGCATTGATACTAGGAGGAGTGTCACTGGTTTTTCAGTTTTCCTTGGGGATTCTCTAGTATCTTAGAAATCAAAGAAGCAACCTACTATTAGTAGGTCCTCAACAGAAGCTGAATATATAGCTTTAACAACTACCACATGTGAGCTTCAATGGTTAGTTTATTTGTTGGCTGATTTCAAAGTAACACATTCTCAGGCTGCATTGTTATATGCTGACAGCAAACCTACTTCAGAAATTACTTCCAATCCAGTACACCATGAAACAACTAAACATATAAAATAAATTTTCATCTAGTTAAGGAGAAATTGCAGGAGGGTTTGATCAAAATCGTTTATATACCTTCCAGGTTTTAATTGGTTGATATTTTCACCAAACCTCTCTGTTGTCTTAATTTTCATCATCTTCTTAGCAAGATGGGAATGATAAATATTCATTCTCATCTTGAGGGGGGATGTTGGAATATAGAGAATGAGATTGATAAATTGGAGTTAAAGTCTATAGCTAATAAGATAGTAGTTAGAAGTTAGTAGTTAGAGTTAGTTAGAGTTTATTACTAACAGATTAAAATTAGTTATACCAGTTGTAAATTAGTTGAAACTTCTAATATATATATAGCATCATCTTGTAAAGAAAGGCTAACGAATATAAAAAGAAAGGAGAATTCTTTTCAATTAGAATACATTTTTTTCCTTCTCTCAGGTTCATATCTCTGTTTTGTATAGATTACTTCTGTAGAATTTTACACTTTTGATGAGAAAGTTCTCTAGTTACGTCTTGAGAATTTTCTAATCCTATTTATAGAGCATGTGTTTAAAGATCACAATGCATTTAGCATGAGCCTTTTTTAGACATTCTTAGATGTGAAAGGTGAAGTAGCATTGGCATTTGAGCAACAAAGTCCAAGAACACAGTTATGTGGCTAACCTAAGAAGTCTAGGTTGGTGGAGTTGAAAGGTGAGAAATCTTAAAGGGGCTGGAAAAAAGAGAGAAGAAATTGCAGTAATGGAAGGTGTATGGAAGGGTGGTTACAATTGCTTTTGAAAGTGTTTTTCATTGAAAAATGTATCACAACAATATTTTATTATTATTTTTAAAAAATTATTTTTAACATGAGCACATCAAAATAATCTAAAAACACCAAAATAATATTAATTTGAAGCAAATATAAAAAATTAATTTTTTTCAAAAACACTTTTGAAACGTAAAAATAAATAGTCTTTGCCAAAGGCATTTTCAGTGGAGTAAAAGGTTGGTCATGGTTGATGCTCTGTCGGCTTGTCTCCATGAACTGCAAAGACTTTGGAGAGGATGGTGCCTCATTTGATGGGATCTTAATAGCACTGAACCGTCTCTTTTTATCATTTTGAAAACACAAAAAGAAAGTAAGGCGTACATGACAATGGCTGCAACAAGAAATAACTCTTGATAGAAGCCTGATTCGGATTTTAGCGTAAACTTTTCTACCATCTAGTTTTACATTATTGAGCATAATTTCAAATCTAACCATTGGATCGAGCTGAAACTTTACCAAAGGATTCAAGAGGTATTTTTATATCTTTGGATAAAGTTTTAGGTCAGTCGGAGGTCAGAAAGAACTTGCGATATACGTTAGAATAGGCTGCATGAATTTTGCTATATATTCATTTTGACCTGTGGACTTCCTATATAGCAAGGATCCTTTTTCTAAAAGGATGTGACAGCTTGTTTTAGGAAATTTTCTTGTTCCGGGAATTTTCTTGTTCCTAAAAAATCTTTAATGAGCTGAAACATAATTTCCAATAGTGAAAACGATTCATTAATGTTCCCGAATCCTTTACTTATAAGGATTCTTTATTCATCCTAGTTACACAAGGAAAGAAGGGTTGATGCAATTTAATGAGAGATTAGTTATTTTATTATTTTCTTTCATTTTGGGCTTAATTAAAACTTTGTTTTGAACTAGGATCCAACGCTTGTTTGGATCAGGTTATGGGCTTTTCAATTTAGGGTTTTTGGGTTAGTTTTGTATGGGGGTCAATTCATCCCACAAGGGCAGATTCATTAGGGTTAATTTTTCAAGAACTATTTAAACTCATGTAACCAAAGTTTCAGGAGCCATTGTTAATTACTTTTGAAATTTTCAGTTTTAACGTGTGAGAGTGATTTTTGCATTCTTCAGTTCTTGAACGAACTAAATTTGACTTATCAAAGATTAACTGGCTTCGTGGCGTCATTCTACTTCATTCCAATATTGTTGGTGCCTTGGGGCAGGTTTCCATTGTGTCACACTCTTATCAGACTTATTTTGACTTGCCGGGATCAGATCTCAATCTTGATTGTGGGTTATGTGACCACGTGATCACAAGATTCACATCAGTTGGTATAAGAGCTAAGCTCCGAAACAAGGTAATATCCTTATGTTATTTTCATTTTTTTTAGTGTTCCTTTAATTTTTTCAGTGTTCGCGTCCATCTTCTTATTCTTTATGTCCCGCATCATTTTAGCAAAAAAAAGAGTAATATTTCATCTTGTTACTATCTCTAAGCATATCAGTAGCGCATATATATATATATATATATATATATATATATATATATATATGAGAGAGATTAAATGAAATTTGAAGGATGATTCAATTTTGCCGTAAAACACAACTCTTGATGAACAATAAGCAAACCACCTTATAAATAATTGAAACTTTATATTCTATCCATTGGGAGTGAGATCGTATCATATATAAAATTTGGCTTTGTTATGATATCGTTTGCTTGAGGTTTGAATTCGAGATTCAATTCTACCGTAAAAAAACAACTCCTAATGAACTATAAGCAAATCACCTCAACAGCAATTGCAACTTCATATTCTGTCTATTGGGGGTGAGATCGCAATATTTATAAAATTTAGGCTTATTTTGATATCGTTTCCATGAGGTTTTAATTTGAGGTTCAATTTTATCGTAGAAACACAACTCTTAGTTAACTATAAGCAAATCATCTCAGAATCAATTTCAACTTTATATTCTATCTATTGAGAATGAGATCACAATAGATATAAAATTTGGATTTATTTTGATATCGTTTGCATAAGGTTTTAATTTGAGGTTCAATTCTGTCGTAGAAACACTACTATTAGTGAACTATATGCAAACCATATTAGAATCAATTGAAACTTCATATTATGTGTATTGGGGTTGAGATCACATCATTTATTAAATTTGAGCTTATTTAGATATCGGTTTCTTGAGGTTTTATTTGGAGGTTCAATTCTGCCGCAAACTGATCATACAAGGGGTTTAGGTACCTAGATATAATAGAACGACCTATAAACTGAGATTTGATGTTTTCTTGGTATCGAAATTCTATATATTAAATTCAAGGTCATTTGAATAGTGTTTTCTTTAGGTTCTAGACTCGGGTTTTGTCTTGTCGTAACGGGTCTGTTTGGCGTTATTATTCAGAACTTATTTTGTTTCTGTTGATTTTGTTCATGCTAGTATATTATCATCATATTTGGGATATTTGTCTATTGTTTGAGTCATTTTCATCACTTTCACATTTGTTTATTTTCGATCAATTACTAGTCCAAACAAAAGTCAAATTTGTAATTTCGAGTCTAAATCAGTATTCTTCCTGTCGTAAAACTCTATTCTTCTTATGTCTTCATCTTCTTCTATTTTTCCTATTTGTGTCATGTTTTCAGCAAGGGAGAGGGAAGGAAGGAGGATTCTAGCTCAAGGGTGTTAAAAACTAAGCCATGGTTTGGGGGTTTTAGAACAAGAAGTTGATAAGTTTAGAAGATTATTATGTGATCTTCAAGCTTCATGGGAAAAGGAGGTACAACACCAAAAAAATAAAACATGAAGGAGAGCTATTTTTGTTATCATTCAAAAATACATATGCAAGTGGTTAGTACAACGTACTTATCTGAAATTCTTGTCAGTCACTACTTCCATACAATGTTGTTGGAGAAAGGTGTTAGTAATAAGAGAATTTCGAAGGCTTAAACAAGTGGCTAATGAAGTCGCTACTAATCCTATTCAAGATTTGATGGAGAATCTTCTTGAAGAGGGAGGCAATGATACGGTTCAGCCTTGTGATACAACCCAAGCAAGGTCATATTCAAATTTTAGCATAAAATTTTCTATCGTTCAGTTTTACGCTATTGAGTATAACTCCAAATCTAATCGTAGGATCTACCTGAAACTTCACCAAAAGATTACAAAGTTATTTTTATATATTGGGGTAACTTTTCAGGTAAATTGTAGTTCAAAAGGAACTTGCGATATAGGTCATAACAGACTTTGAGAATTTTGTTATTTATTTTCTTTTGACATGTGAACTTCTTATTTGGCAAGGATCCTTTTTCTAAAAGGATGTGGCAGCTTGTTTTGAGAATTTCCTTGTTCCATAAGAATCTTTAGTGGGCTGAAACATAATTTCCAAGAGTGGCAACGATTCATTAATGTTCCAGAATCCTTTGCTTATGAAAATTCCGTATTCATTCTAGCTATACAAGGAAAGAAGGGTTGGTGCTATTTAATGATAAATTAGTTATTTTAATTATTTTCTTTCATGTTTGGGTTTAATTTAAACTTTGTTTTGAGCTAGGATCCAATGCTTGTTTGGATCAGATTATGGGCTTTTTAGTTTAAGGTTTTTATGTCGGTTTTATATGTGGGTCAGTTCAACCCACAATGGTAGATCCATTAGTGTTAATTCTCTAGAACTATTTAAACTCATGTAACCAAAATGTCAGGAGCCATTGTCAAATACTTCTGAATTTTTTAGTTTTAACATATGAGAGTGATTATTACATTCTTCAATTTTTGAACGAACTGAATTTGACTTATCAAAGATTAACTAGCTTTGTGGCGTCATTCTATTTCATTCCAATAGTGTTGGTGCCTTGGGGCAGGTTTCTATTATGTCACACTCCTATCACACCTTTTTCTGCTCTTCAAGATTAGATCTCAATCTTGATTGTGGGTTTATGACTAGATGATCACTAGGTTCGTATCAGTTACCAACGATGATCGAAGTGGGTCACACTCTCGGTCTAAAGACAAACGAGCAATTACAATGAAAGACGAGAGAGAAAAAAAAGAAAAAAAAGTCCATGGAGGCATATAATAGTTCTGATTACAACATTACTGATACCATTGAAAAAATATCTAAGAGATGAATCCAGCAACACCAAAGAAGGTCACCGATAATGATTGGAGAGAGTCACACGTGGCAGAGGACTCACTTGCTTTTAGACGGAGAGTGTGACCTATTTCATTCATCATTTTATGTGGATTAACCCACAAACACTAACAAGAACCCATTACATGTTTCAAATGGACCAATTACAAGGTCTAAAATGATGGCATTGAAAGAAGCATTAAATGAATTAGTCTTGCAAGTTTCGGCCAAGGCATAAATTATAGATCCATTAAAGCATTAAAAGGAGGCATTGATGCATTTAATTCATGTGCAAGAGGGGCCCAGTCCAACCTTATTTGGGCTATGAACTTTCAGCAACAAGGTTGCTAATCTAGTCCAACCTTATTTGGGCTATGAACTTTCAGCAATAAGGTTGCTAATTTTGCATTATTTCGGCCATCCTTGTTTTTATGTTGTTTCCATGTGCTTTGTGGATTCCATATTAATTGTGAATTTCCTATCATGTGTGGAAACATTAATTATTATTTTTTTATGTATTAGAATATCTTATTTAACTTATTTCTATGTTAGGTGAGGAGAATACAAAAAAAAAAAACGAAGAATCTAAACTTAAAAGGGAAATAAGGTGGCAACAAAGTTCCCTAGATTTGTAAAGAAAATATTTCAACAACTTTAATTGTTTTCCTAGTGATGGAAGGACTATTAGTTGGCAGCAAAGATGAACAATAAAGGTAGCAACATTTTTCTTCTAAAAGAAGGATAAATACAAGGCTACAATTACAATCCCTTTCTATCTTGGAAACTGTAGGAGCTTAAATTTCTCCCTTGTTTTTTAGGATCATTGGACGACAGTGTAGGCTATAAATAAGTCTTTTTTCATACTTGTATTTCTTCTTCTTCTTCTTCTTCTTCTTCTTCTTTTGTCATGACAACATAGGATAACTTATGAGTTTTATTTTTATTATTTCAGTTATAGCCTAAGACTTGTTTGGGCTTGATTAATACTTGGTCTTTAGCTAAGATTCAAAGCTTGTTTGGATCAATGTTTTAGGCTTATCAATATAGGTTTTGGGTCAATTTTACAAGTGGTCCAATTTAGTCCATAAGGGTAGATCCATTAAGGTTATTTTCTTATAGTATAAAAAATCTTTGTAAGCCTAAAATTCAACGGTCATTGAATAATATCATTCAGAATTTTTAGCTTGTGTATGAGAGTGATTCTTGCACTCTTTAATTCTTGAAAAAACTAAACTGACTTATCAAAGATTAATTGGCTTTGTGGCGTCATTCGATTTAATTCCATTAATATAGGTGCCTTGAGACAAGTTTTCATTGTGTCACACTCATATCAGATCTCTTTTGGTTTTTCAAGATCATATTTCAATCTTGATTGCGGGTTACATGATCATATGATCACAATGTTTGCATCACCATTGGTGATCTTCTTTGATGTCATTGGACTCATCTCGTCAAGATTTTCTGATGGTACTAGTAATGTTGTAATTAGAGTTTTAATGTGCCACTAGGGTCACTTTCTTTCTCTCTCTTATTTCTTCATTGTAATTATTCAATTTCCTTTAAATAGAGAGTGACTCACTCTAATCATTGTTGGTGATCTTTCTTGGTATCATTGAATTCGTCGCATCAATATCTTATTGATGGTACCAATGGTGTCGTAACTAGAGTTTCGATGTACTTTTAAGGTTTTTTTCTTTCTTTTTTTCTCTCTCCTCTCTCCTAATTGTAATTCTTGTCAACCCATTTAACAATTTCTTTAAAATACCACATTTCATATCAGCAACATCTTAAAATGTCGTGTTTCTTAACCGTGATATGTATCAAACTGTGCTTTTCACCAAAACCTTTTCAAAGTGAGTTATTTTGTCAATTTTTTTAAACAATGCTAATTTTACAAAAAAAAAAAAACAGAGAGAGAGAGGGTAATAATCAAACCCACCCCTACTTCTAGTTTTGAACTTATTATTAGATAAATAGGCATGATTTTAAAGGAATCTACTCTATACATAGGAATTCCATGACCTCCTTGTCTTTAGCAGTGGTTAAGTAGTTGTAGTAGTATAAAAAAATGCATGCATCCAAGAATAAGATTTATTGGTTTGAATTGAGAAAAATAAGGCATTAATATATGTATTAGTTGTGATTGCATGCAATTGCTGATGTAAATAACATCAATTAGGTATTAATTAGATCCATTAGGGTTTGCATTGAATTTTAAGATTAATTGCCATAATTAGGGATTTTGTTTGAATCGAGATAAATTAGGTATGAATTGATTCAATTAGGTATGATTTCAAGCAATTGATGTTATTTATAACATTAATTAGAGATTGCATTGAATTTTAGGATTAATTGCTATAATTGGAGATTTTGTTTGAATTAAGATAAATTAGGTATGAATTGATGTCATTAGGTATGATTGCATGCAACTGATTTTATTTATAACATCAATTAGGTAGAAATTCAACCAATTAAGGTTTGCGTTGAACTATAGGATTAATTGTCGTAATTAGAGATTTTATTGAATTGCGATAAATTAGGTATGAATTGATGCAATTAGACATGATTTCATATAATTGAGCATGTATATAACATCAATTATATAGAAATTTGATCAAATAGGGTTTGAGATTAATTTAGTGATTAGACTCCTTAGAGATGTTGCTTGATTTGAGATAAATTAGATATGAATTGATGCAATTTTTTTCTAGGAATTTTTTTTTCAGTTAATCAAAATAGATGTTCTTGTTTTACAAAATATCGTATGACATCTTTTTGTTGTTATGTCATTATAATGGAACTATTGTTCCCGTTATAAACAACACTATCACTTACAATGGTAAAAGCAATGTGTTGTTAAATGCTACTTTAGGCATGTTACTAATGGATATTAAACAAGTTGTATATCAAGGAATTGGATGAAAATATAATGATATTGAAGTAGATATTACTTGGAGATGTCATGTTGGGGAACATCAGTATCTTCCTGTTCTAATTTCATGTGATATGAGTTTTAGGAATATGATTGAATCATTCATTTAAAATGGATTAAACATGGTGAAGTTATATGTTAGTAGTCAATCTAAACAAATCATATCCTCCTCTACTATAAAGCATGATCATACTCTTGTCTTACTCTCCACATATGCTTAAACGGGTAGACAAGCATCACAATCTGTTGGCCTATTTAGGATAGTGAGGAGTGGATTAAACTTGTCATTGTGGTGATCAAAGTATGTTTGAGAATTCATACGGTGATCAACATACTTATGACTCCTTCAAGCCTAGTGATAATGAAGATGATGATATATTGGGTTTGGGTGACACATAAAATGATGATGATGATGATGATTATAATCAAGATTGAGATCTGATCTTGGAAAGCTGAAATAGGTCTGACAGGAGTGTGACACAATAGAAACCTGCCCCAAGGCATCAATACTATTGGAATGAAGTAAAATGACGTCACGAAGCCAGTTAATCTTCGATAAGTCAGATTCAGTTCGTTCAAGAACTGAAGAATGCAAGAATCACTCCCATACATTAAAATTGAAAAATTCAGAAATAATATTCATCAATGGCTGCCGAAATTTAGGTTGCATGTTTTATAGTTCTTAAAAATTAACCCTAATGGTGTGGGCTGAACTGACCCATATACAAAACTCCAAAAAACCTTAACTGAAAAGCCCATAACCTGATCCAAACAAGCCTTGGATTCTAGCTCAAAACAAAGTTTAAATTAAGCCCAAGCATGAAAGAAAATAATAAAAATAACTAATCTATCATTAAATAGCACCAACCCTTCTTTCCTTATGTAGCTAGGATGGATAAGGAATGATTTTGGAACATAAATGAATTATTGCCACTCTTGGAAATTATGTTTAAGCTCATTAAAGATTCTTGTGGAACTAGAAAATTCCCAAAACAAGTTGCCACATCCTTTAAGAAAAAGGATCCTTGTCAAATAGTAAGTAAACAACAAAATTCATACAACCTGTTTTGGCCTATATTGCAAGTCTTTTCCAAACTCTGATGCATGTGAAAATTTACCCCAACATAGAAAAATACCTTTGGAATCTTCTGATAAAGTTTCAGCTCAATCCCACAATGGACAGAAGGTAATTTTACGACAAAATCCGAATCTGACCTTGCCTGAATCGTATCATGATGATATATTGGGTTTTGGTGACACATAAGATGATGATGATGATGATGTGAGACCACTTATGCTTGAATTTGAGAATGATACTTGAGCCAATGGCATAATTTGCAATGAATAGGCTCTTAAGCATAAAAATTTAGTCGGTAGTGTTGATTTGGTAGTTAGAAAAACTTTCAACACTAAATATGATTTAATGAATCCAGTTAAGTGGTGACACATTGCATATTCACTTGAATATCAAGTTTATCATTCAACAACAATCTATATCAAATTACAATGTATTCAAGCACTAGAATATCAATAGTACTTACATAGAGAAATACCATAAAAGGTTAGATTCTTTTAAGATAGCAAAGTTGAAAGGTTCTCACACATGAATTGCCATATCCATTCAAAAAGACAACCATCAAATTGATGCAAAATTTGTTGCATCAGCTATTTCAACTCTTATTAGTGTTAGTTTTGTTATAACTGTAATAAGCATTCCAGAAGAAATAAAACTATGAGTTGTGAAATAGAAGGTGCTTAAGAAGCTGTTATGTTCACACGATGAGTCATTTGAAGTGTTGCTGGTAATCCAAGAACCAAATTCCAATACTATCATTTAATGGGATTGCAATTGAGATTTTAATAGTGAAACTATTTTTAAGAGAGTTTTCTGGTCATTTGGGTATGCAATTGAAGTGTTCAAGTTTTGTAGGCCACTTATCAATATTGACAACACCTATCTATATGAGTGGTTTGATTAAAAGTTGTTGATTACAGCTGTTTTTGATGCCGATAATGGGATGTTCCCTTTGGCTTTTGCTCTAATTAAAGAATAAAATACTTATAACTAAAGATGGTTCTTACTTTGGCTTCATCAATACATTATTGGTAACCGTACTTGCATATGTACAATATTAGACTGACATGTTGGCAACAAGAAATGAATGATAAAAATATAGCATGAGCATATTGGATAAAATTGATATTGTGTCTCACACTTTGTAACCAACTTCAATTATAAATTCAAATATTTGTTTGCAAAAATAGATTTAATAAAAATGTGTAATGAAGCTTTAAAACATAAATTTGATATTTAGATTTAATAACCACTTTCTTATGATGGAAGTTATTGATTGTGTAGTTGCTTTTTGTAAACACCTGAGCTTTTTCAAAGCCAAAATTGGTGGAAATTATATATATATATATATATATATATATATATATATATATATATATATATATACCATCACATAACTGATGACTCTCACAACAGTATTCAGGGTTCATCATATCAGAATTCATCTCTTAGTATAATGCAATTGAAAATCCCAAGAAAATCAAAGCTGGATTAAATTAAAGAAAATAAACTAAACTAAAAAGAAGTGGGGGCAAAACGAATACACTTAAAGAAAATGGGGCCTAAATGCAAATAAGAATAATTATAAAGCATAAATATTCTTCTTCTTACCAAAAACAAATCTGCAACTATCATGAAGAAAGAAGAGAGAGAGTTTTGGTATCTATTTTTACTGATCAAGAGAGAAACACCAAATTTCAAGAACCCATCCAAGATTAAGGGTTATAGGTAGAATAAATACTGGTGGGCAAGGGATTAACAAGAAAAATTGAACAAGAGGAGAAAAGGGGAGGGACAGCAAGAGGGATCCAGACCTTCATTCGTATCGGGTAAGATATTATAAACATGGTCTTATGAGTTGTTTTAAAGTCGATTATTAATTGATGCCTGGATGTTAAATTATAGATTTGAGTTCTATAACTCTAGATCTAGTTAAAAATCTAAGGAGAGGTTAGACAGTAACAGTTCAAAAATGACATAGTAATAGTTGGACAGTAACAGTCCAAGTGTTTGTTGATGAGCAATTTTGACCATCTTAGAGGCAGAACTGGGTTATCTGACACGATCAAAGAGGAGTTGATGTCTTATCCCAAGTGCAGGAGTGTCAAAGTAATAAAAAACCTGGCAAGACTGGGGTCGAACCACAGTGAGGTGAATTATATAAATTACAAACAATAAAATGATGTTGATGTTGAAGAGAAGTTTGAGATGTAATAATGATGAAAAGATTAAATAAGGATAAAAGAGGATCCACTAATGGTATTTCAAATAAATATAATATAAACTCTTTTTATTACTCAATTGGAAACCACACACAAAGAAGGTTCCAATCGGATGATTTATCGTTAATAGCTCATTATAAAGTATTAATATGATCATATTAATTATCCTATTCAAGTAACACCATACTTATAAATATCATCAGGCATTCATGTTGCTAGCTTATGTTAACAACAAATCAAGTTTCTATCATAATAACGATGTCGACCGAAAACTATGAAGGATCAAGCATTTGATGTACCAAGTGTTATACAACACAAATCTAGATTAACCATTTAACAAGCAAGGTATTAAGAATTAGTAAGATAAAAAGATAAAACATGTTAATAACAAACTTTCTTGGATATAAACATTAAAGTCCATGTTGAGTTTATATTATACCTATTCTAACACCATTAGTAAAACCTTTTCACCTTGACATAATTAACTTAGCTAAACATAATAAAGAAGAAAAACATAAATAAACAACATAAGAACATAAACATGATATAAGTTAACTAAGTATAGGAAAGGAAATGAAAAAGCATAAACAAGAGATTAATATAGCATGAAAGAAAACTTGAACATTATAAAGATATAAAGAGAGAAAGCAAGAAGATGATTTTGATCTGAAAAATAATATATGACTAAATACATGGCAAATGCCTCCTTTTATAGGCTAAGATTCAGAATTATTGATTGGTAGACAATCATTGATTTGGTAGCTGGTTTTTGACATTGTTGGCTGCTGGTTCTTGATATTGTTGGCAGATTTTTGATATTGTTGGCTGACCAAAACGTCATTGCTAACATCAGAATTTGAGCCATTTGTTCCATGAAAGCTGTGGGAAATTGTCTCAGCTTTTCAAAAAAAAAAAAAACCAGAGCTCATTTGGATTTCTAGAACTCAAGATATTAGCTGAAAACCGAACAGTGTTTGAGCTGTAAAACAGGTTCCGACTTCTCTATTGTTGCTAAGATTTGAACTTGAAAATGGAAGAATTGAGTCTTGAACTCCCAAGAAAGTTTTAGGTCTATGTCTTATCTTTCCATCCATATAAAGTGGACCTAAATCTGAATTCTACAACTCTAGTTATGATCAAATAACCGAATGGTGTTCCAGTTTGGAATTGAACCAACATCTCTTCTCTTAGCCTAATCCTCTTTTTGTCTCTTCACTTTCAATATTTAATCATATTAATCAATCATTTGAATTGTGAGATATACTTGCATTCAAAACAAGCATTTACCATAAATTAAAGATATATTATATTATCATACTTGTTATTATAAAACAAGCTTTAGTTAGGGAATTTAACGATACTTTAGTGCAATATGATGATATAAAGCCTTAATGAGAATGCACTTTTAAGTACTAATCACACCCCCCAACCAGCTTATTACTAGTCCCTAGTAATCAAAGCGTTAAAATATAAAAACAATTTGCAAGTTCCACAAAGCAAGGTATTCATCATTTAACTTCCATTAATCTATCCAAATAAACAAACTCTCATTAAATTTATATATCTACTTCATCCTTCTTAAACAAGATATTAATAAACCTTTGTTTTGTGCTCAATAAATCAAAACATAGCTATGGAGCTTTTCATGGAAGAAAACAAAATTTTGTTCCCATGTTTAAGGTTAACTTCCTTGGGTTGGGATTATTAATTTTTTTTTTTAGCATAAACAAGAATTTAACATAATGTATCTTGAACCCATCTAACGAGCTTTCAGCTAATGACTCCCAGTCTAGTTGGTCTTAGGGTATCAGGTGTTAAGACATCCCTACGAGCTTAGTAACTCGGGTTGTAGATACTGATACGTAGATAGTGCAATGTTTGATTCCCTTAGGCTTTTCTCCTTAACCCATGTAACAAGCACTGGGCCAATAGCTCCCAAGTCAGTTGATTTTAGGGTACTGGGTGTTAAAACATCCCTTCGGGCTTAATTACTTAAGTCAAGGAGGCTACAAAACCAAACTTATCTACTTTTTTTATTATTTATTCAATTTGTTATTATTATTATTTTTTTGTTTATTTATTTATTTATTTATTTTATTTTATTGCATATTATATAATATCTCTTTCCCTTAGTTGTTACCTTTAACAAAAGAACATAAATAATGTAATAATCCAATGTGCAACCCACAATCATATGTTAAAGTGTGTGTGAAAATAAAAGTTTAGGTATACTCGTTAAATGAGTATATCAGCAGAATCAAGTGATAAGAATGCGAGAGTTTGTAAACCTGAATATTTCAAGAAGTATTATGATAGACCTTGTTAAGATGGTTTACTAAGATGCGTCTCAAGAGTCACTAAAGTTCTTCATTTACTCTGTCATCCTTGTAACAACAGGTTTGCAAATGGTTGTAATAATAGAAAACACAGTTAGTTAATTTTTTTTTTAATATCAACTACTACCCTCTCCCCTCAACCAAAACAAGACATTGTCCTCAATGTTCTAAGGCAGAAAGATAGAGTATAGAAGACATCACCTGAAACAGCGACTACTAACAAACCTGAAACACACTTAAACAAATATAAGAAAGAACTAAACACAAATATTATGCGATTAATAAAACCAAAATACACAAGTTTTCACAAATTAAGGCTCAAATCCAATCTAAGCTTTTTACGACGTTCCGTGATTGACCAATTGAGTCGACTCATAGAGGAATCAACTACAGGGATGAAAGATTGAAGTTCATCAATCAATTTGTTTAGCAGTAGCAGTAGAGATGAGGATTTGTCGCGCTGAAAATGTTACAAATTGTTGTTCCACAGCATGATCAAGAAAAGACAGTAAAGTATTATAAAAAACCATTAATATTTAGCAAACCTATAGGTTTCTGGTGAATGTTTAGTTGAGCCCAAGAGGAAATATGAAATATATCTTATAAAGTGCCCAGACCACCTGGTAAAGCAATGAAGGCATTAACATGGTTAAACATTACAGATAGTCGTTCAGACATTGTGCAGACCTGTAGTTCCTCTCCGACTGTTTTTCCAATGATGTCCTCTTCGGCTAAAGCTTTGGGGACGACCCCCAAAACTTGACTACCTCCTAAAAATGCAGCAATTGAAACACCCCCCATTAACCCAAGGCTGCCTCCCCCATACACTAAATGAATCTTTCGCTCAGCTAGTACCCGACCAAGATGATTTGCTGATTCTAAAAACTCCTTTTCTTTCCCAGGACTGGATCCACCAAAAACACAAATATTTTTTATTTTAGAAACAGAGGAACTGGCCATTTCTACACATTTCTATATCTGTTAAATGAATGGGTTGAGTATAAATGATGAGAAGGAAAAGAAGATTTTATAAATGAGAAATTGAAAATGCAATCATACCACCTATATGTAGGCTAGCTGGAGTTTCACTTCTCTCTCTCTCTCTCTCTCTCTCTCTCTCTCTCTCTCTCTCTCTCTCTCTCTCTCTCTCTCTCTTTTTATTGTAAAATATGTGTATGCACAAGCAGTTGTGATTGTGGCTCACATCTTCCCTTGGTTTTACATCTAAGAACGGCTTAAACGCCCTCTATGGGTCGGGGATAGGCTTCCCATCCAGTTTTCTTAAAAACTGACAAACAGGATCTTTTTTAGTCAGATTCCCAAGACTAAGTCAATCATGTTCTTTATAAAAATGAGACTATAAATCATGAATTGCACGATGCACATCTCCATTAGGATGCGTCTCAAGAGTTAATAGAAGATTATCTAAAGACTCCTTACTCAGGCCATCCTTAATGAATTGTATTTTATCTTCACGGTTTATAGATACCATTCCTAAAGAACGACATTTTGCATTACAAGTCCATCTGGCACATCGGTGACAGACTTTCAGTCGTTTTGCACGACGTTTCTTTGCAAAAGTGCTTTTACCTGTTCCAGGCATGTATGAAATAAAAGTATTGGAAGACTCACCTGACAATCGGACCTTTGCTTCAATCAGCCAACGAATATCTTCAGGAATTCCATGGTTCATTAACAACCTCAATCTTTCACACCTAGCACGGTAAATTTTTGTAATCGCATTCTGAGGCAGAGCGGGAAAATACTTTTTCAATTTTTCAAGAGTGGTGTCCATTTTTCAAAAGAGAAGTGGAGGAGAGATGCAAAGAAAAGAGAAGGAACAAGAAATTGAACAAATATATACACAGATATCAGTTATCATGGGAAACTGAAAGAACCGACTTAAGAGTCACGGAGTACCGTTATCCGCCATTTGACCGGGGTTGGAGAAAGACTAGCAAAACAAGAGTCACACCACAAAGAAACACAAAAACAATGTGAGAAAAACAATATAATCAACCTTTATATACAGGATCATTCAAACCAATGGATTCAATTTCACTAGGAAAATTATCAAAGTAAGCTTTCAAACGATGTCCATTTACCTTAAAAACATTGTCATTCTTTGGATTCTCAATATCAAAGGCCCCATAAGGATACACATGTTTCACAATAAATGGACCGCTCCATCTTGATCTTAGCTTTCCAGGAAATAAATGGAGTCGAGAATTATAAAGCAAAACTTTTTGACCAACATCAAATGTTTTTCTCAAGATTCTCTTATCATGAAACTCTTTGATTCTTGCTTTATGAATTTTTGAATTTTCATATGCATCATTTCTTATTTCCTCAAGCTCATTTATTTGCAACTTACGCAGATGGCTAGCATCATCCAGGTTTGAATTGAAAGCTTTAATAGCCCAATAAGCTTTGTGTTCAAGTTCCACAGGCAAATGACAAGGTTTTCCATAAACCAACCTATAAGGTGACATACCTAATGATGTTTTAAAAGCAGTGCGATAAGCCCAAAGTGCATCATTAAGTCTTAAAGACCAGTCTTTCCGATTAGGGTTCACTGTTTTTTCCAAGATTTGTTTGATCTCCCTATTAGCAAGTTCTACTTGTCCATTTGTCTGAGGGTGATAAGGGGTGGCAACTTTATGTGTGATTCCATATTTCTTCATTAAAGACTCAAATGGCTTGTTACAGAAATGTGTTCCACCATCACTTATCATGACCCGAGGGATTCCAAATCGACTCAAAATATTTTCTTTCAAAAACTTGATCACTGTTTTATGATCATTGTTACGACTTGGAATTGCCTCTATCCATTTTGAAACATAGTCTACTGCGACTAATATGTACACAAAACCAAATGATGGAGGAAATGGACCCATAAAATCTATACCCCAACAGTCAAAGATTTCAATGACAAGAATAGTATTTAAAGGCATCATGTGACGTCTTGAAATAGATCCTAGCTTTTGACAATTTTCACAAGTTTTGCAGAATGCATGCGTGTCTTTGAACATGGTGGGCCAATAAAATCCACATTGTAAGATTTTTGCAGTTGTCTTTCTTGATGAGAAATGACCCCCACATGCCTCAGAATGACAAAATTTAATGACACTACTTACCTCATTGTCGGGAATGCATCTTCGAAATATTTGATCAGGACAATATTTGAACAAGTAAGGGTCATCCCAATAAAAGTTCTTCACTTCGTTCAAGAACTTTCTTTTGTCTTGGGTACTCCAATGAGCTGGCAAATGTCCTGAAACAAGAAAATTAACTATATTAGCAAACCAAGGCATCGTAGAGACAGAAAGTAAAGATTCATCAGGAAAGTAGTCATTGATTGGTGTGATGTCAGATCTCGAATCAGTTGTCAATCTTGACAAATGATCCGCGACAACATTTTCGGTGCCTTTCTTATCCTTGATTGTGATATCGAATTCTTGAAGTAACAAAATCCACCGCACCAATCTAGCCTTAGAATCCTTCTTAGAAAGAAGATATTTCAACGCTGCATGATCGCTAAAAACAATAACAGGTGAGCCAACAAGATAAGATCTGAATTTTTCACATGCAAATACTACTGCAAGTAATTCCTTTTCAGTGGTAGTGTAATTCATTTGAGCACTATTTAAAGTTTTACTTGCATAGTAAATCACATAGGGTTTCTTATCTTTTCTTTGTCCTAAAACAGCACCCACGGCATAATCACTAGCATCACACATTATTTCAAAAGGTAATGACCAATCAGGAGGTTGAATGACAGGAGCAGAAGTAAGCAAGTTTTTAAGTTTAACAAAGGCTTCTTCACAATGTTCAGTCCATTCAAAAACATTATCCTTTGTTAGAAGGTTACACAATGGCTTAGATATTACACTAAAATCTTTGATGAACCTTCTATAAAAACCAGCATGTCCTAAGAATGATCTAACGTTTTTAACAGATTTTGGTGTTGGCAAGTTAGCAATTAACTCGATTTTAGATTTGTCAACCTCAATTCCTATTGATGAAACAATGTGACCAAGTACAATGCCGTTTGTTACCATAAAATGACATTTTTCCCAATTTAGCACAAGATTCTTCTCTTCACACCTGTTCAAAACCTTTTCCAAGTTAGTTAAACAATCATCAAATGAATCACCAAAAACAGAAAAATCATCCATAAAAATCTCAAGAAAACGTTCAACCATATCACTGAATATGCTAAGCATGCATCTTTGAAACGTGGCTGGTGCATTACATAATCCAAAAGGCATCCTTCGGTATGCAAACGTACCAAATGGACATGTGAAAGTAGTTTTCTCTTGATCTTCAAATGCAATTTCAATTTGGTTATAACCTGAATAGCCATCTAGAAAACAATAAAATTCATGACCTGCAACTCTTTCTAGAATTTGATCCATGAAAGGTAAAGGAAAATGATCTTTTCTAGTCATTGAATTAAGTTTTCTATAGTCAATGCACATGCGCCAACCAGTAATAGTCCTAGTTGGAATTAACTCATTCTTCTCATTTGTTATCACAGTGACTCCAGACTTTTTAGGTACAACTTGGGTAGGACTTACCCATTTGCTGTCAGAAATAGGATAAATGATTCCATTATCTAGAAGCTTAATGACTTCATTCCTCACTACTTCTTTCATATTAGGATTAAGCCTTCGTTGCATTTCTCTAGAGGGTTTAGCATTTTCCTCCAAATAAATCTTGTGTGTGCAAATCAAAGGACTAATTCCTTTTATGTCAGCTATGGTCCATCCTAATGCATTTTTGTGCATTTTCAGAGTTTGTAATAACTTACCTTCTTGATGAACATTAAGTTTGGAAGAAATTATTACCGGAAAAGTTTCATTTTCTCCCAAAAATGAGTATTTGAGATTAAATGGTAATGGCTTCAAATCGGGTTTTGGTGGTTGAACACTTGAAGGTATGGACTCAATTGATCGTGGTGGTAATTCCTCAATTTTTGGTCTCCAACTATTTGCCTTTGATTCTTCCTGAAAATAAACCATTTGCAAATCATCAGATTCATTAAACTCAGTTTCACTGGAAGTGTTTTCAAATTGATCACAAATTAATTTTTCAATAAAATCTACTTCCTGTAAATCATTATCATCTCCAGGTTGCTTGCAAATGTTAAAAACATTCATCTCCAATGTCATGTTTCCAAAAGATAACTTCATCACTCCATTCCTACAATTAATCAATGCATTAGAAGTTGCAAGAAATGGACGTCCTAAAATAACAGGAATTGAATTGCATGCTTCAATAGGTTGTGTATCCAAGACAATAAAATCCACAGGAAAGATGAATTTATCAACTTGTACTAACACATCTTCAACTATTCCTCTAGGCACTTTTACAGATCTATCAGCAAGTAAAAGAGTTACAGAAGTAGGTTTTAACTCACCTAGATTGAGACTTTGAAAAACCGAATATGGAAGTAAATTCACACTAGCTCCAAGATCAAGTAAAGCTCTATCAATTTTATGTTCTCCAATAAAGCAAGAAATTGTAGGACAACCAGGGTCTTTATATTTCAAAGCATTATCATTCTGAAGAATGGCACTTACTTGTTCGGCTAAAAAGGCTTTCTTTTTCACATTCAGTTTTCTCTTCACAGTGCACAGATCTTTCAAAAATTTAGCATAAGACGGTACCTGTTTAATAGCATCTAACAAAGGTATATTGATCCTTACCTGTTTGAAAGTTTCAAAGATTTCAGAATTGTGATTGACTTTCCTTTGTTTGGTCATGGCATGAGGAAATGGAAGTGCTGGTGGGGAATCAGTCTCCTCCTTGCAGTGTTCAGGTTCAACCCTTTCCTTACCCTCAAAGACTAACTCATCTTCTTTCTCACAAGGTTCAAGAACGGGTTTTTCAATAACCTTACCACTGCGAAGAGTAGTGACTGATTTGACTTGATCCATATGTTGGCTTCCGGAACCACTTGCACTTGAATTGTATTGCCCTTTGGGATTTTGCTGGGGTTGAGATGGAAACTTACCTTTCTCCTGAAAACTAAGAGCAGATGTGAACTTTGCAAGAGTATCTTTTAGATCTGCCATGGTTTGAGCATTTTGAGTGTTGATTGTCTCTTGCTTTTCAATGAATGCATGCAGTGTTTCCTCAAGATTTCTTCTAGGAGGGGGAATATAAGGAGGTGCATATCCATGAGAATTTTGAAAATTATGTTGTGCTTGAAATGGTGGCTGTGAAGTTTGTGCATTATTGTTACCACTCTTCCAACTGAAATTTGGGTGATTTCTCCAACCAGGGTTGTACGTTTGCGAGTATGGGTTATGACTTGGCCTTTGGAAACTATTTAAAGCATTGGCTTGTTCATGGAGACATTCCTTAAAAGAAGGCAAAGTTGGACAATCATTGGTTGAGTGTTCATTAGTTTCACAAATTTGACACACAATTTCTTGAACAGATTTTATTTGACCACTCTTTTTTAATTCTAGTGCCTCAACTTTTCTAGCTAAAGATGCAAATTTGGCTTGGAGGTCATGATCTTCCCTAAGGTTGTACATGCCTCCATTAGATGTATGAGGTTGAGTTTTACCTGGTGCCTCACACGTACCTGTGGTGTCCCAATTTTGAGCATTTTCAGCTAGCAAGTCTAGGTACTCCATTGCTTCATCAGGGTCTTTATCTTCAAAAGTTCCATTGCACATCAATTCCACCATTTGCCTATCTTTAGGTGTTAACCCTTCATAAAATTGTGAAACCAATCTCCATGTTTCAAAACCATGATGAGGACAGGTATTAAGCAAGTCTTTATATCTATCCCAACACTTGTAAAATGTTTCTCCTGGTTTTTGAGTGAAAGTGGTGATTTGTCTTTTGAAAGAATTTGTTCTGTGAGA